>JACCED012014746.1_pt1 | contig 40961 bp, 37 predicted proteins | sample 7455021 | NCBI WGS metagenome assembly JACCED01 (sample SAMN15323456, study PRJNA562643) | freshwater metagenome | isolation source: river surface water | place: USA:Blue River Watershed | collected 2017-08-19
GCAGATTTACAATCTCCTGCAACAGCATGGAAGAAGTATACAACTAAAACAGATACATTTGCAAAAGTTGCTCCTCCTGACCAAACGTAATAAGGTTAAATATTAACATGGCGTCTAGATTATATAATAAAGTTGTTTTAAACGGCCCTGCACAAAGTCAGGTGGTTACTGGTTCTAAAACTTTTAAAGGTTTTAGCACAGTCTCTCCTGCAAGTGAAAGTTTTGCCTTATATGATCTGCACTTAATAAAGCAAGACATTCTTAATCACTTTCATATTAGGATTGGTGAACGCCTAGAACAACCAGAGTTTGGTACTGTTATTTGGGACGTTTTATTTGAACCATTAACTGAACAAGTTACTAGTCTTATTACAAAAAACGTAGAAACAATTATCAATTATGACCCTAGAGTAAGAGCAGAACAAATAATTGTAACTGCTTATGAATCAGGCATACAGGTCGAATGTACGCTGGTTTACTATCCCTATAACATACAAGAATCTCTAAGGTTAAAGTTTGATCAAGCCAATGGATTGATAGGCTAATAATTAACTACACACATAATAATATACGCTAAATACTCAATAATTGGGAAAGCGTATGTCAACAACCGATAGACAAAATAGATTATTAGTAGCAGAAGATTGGAAACGTATCTATCAAAGTTTCCGTAATGCAGATTTCCAAAGCTACGACTTTGAAAATCTACGCCGCGTAATGGTTCAATACATCAGGGAAAATTACCCTGAAGATTTCAACGACTATATTGAATCTAGCGAATATCTAGCCTTAATTGATCTTATTGCGTTCTTAGGACAAAGTCTAGCCTTCCGCATTGATATGAATGCTAGAGATAACTTTTTAGAGTTAGCAGAACGTAGAGAAAGCGTATTACGACTAGCAAGATTACTCAGCTATAATGCTAAAAGAAACATCACAGCCAGTGGTTTATTAAAGTTTACCACAGTCTCAACAACACAAGCAGTATACGATTCAAACGGACGTAACCTGTCAGGGCAAACAATTAATTGGAACGATCCAAGCAATCCTAACTGGTACGATCAGTTTATTAAAGTTCTTAATGCAGCTTTGCCAGTAAACCGTCAATTTGGTAACCCTGACGATAAAGCAGATGTATATGGTATTCCTACAGAGCAATATCGCTTCCAGGCTAGCAATACAGATGTGCCAGTTTATGCTTTTAATAAAGCAGTAGACGGCCGCACTTTGCCATTTGAAGTTGTTAGCACTTCGTTTAAAAATCAAAATTACATCTACGAAGAACCACCTGCACTAGGTAATCGCTTGGCCTTTATCTATAGAAATGACGGCCGAGGAAACGGCAGTTCTAACACTGGATTCTTTGTACACTTCCGTCAAGGTATTTTAAATCAAGGTACATTTGCTATTGATCAGCCTTCGACTAACGAAGTTGTAGATGTAGATGCAGTTAATATTAATAATGATGACGTTTGGTTATACAAGTTAGATTCTACAGGATTAGAGTCAGAGTACTGGGCTAAAATTCCTGCACTTGAAGGTAACAACACAATCTATAACAGCTTATCAAAAAATATAAGAAACATTTATAGCGTTGTGTCACGTGTAAACGACAGTGTAAGTCTTTCGTTCAGTGACGGTACCTTTGGAAATCTTCCTAGAGGAACATTTAGAGTTTACTATAGACAAAGCACAGGTCTAGCCTACACAATCAATCCAAAAGATATTAGGAACGTTACAATTGAGATTCCTTATGTTTCTAATGTTAATCAATTAGAAACAATTTCTATTACATTAAGTTTGCAATCTTCGATTGCAAATGCATCTGAGACTGAATCAAACGAGTCTATTAAAACAAACGCACCTGCAACATACTATACACAAAATAGAATGATTACAGGCGAAGACTATAACATCAGTCCACTAAGTGTTAATCAACAAGTTGTAAAAGTTAAAGCAGTTAATCGTAGTTCAAGCGGTATCAGTCGATATTTTGATCTAGTTGATCCTACTGGCAAGTACAGTAAGACAAACTTATTTGCCGATGACGGTGCAGTTTATAGAGAAGAATACACTGATAGTTTTAGATTCAATTACAGTACTAGAACAGATATTGAAGCAGTTATCTATAATCAAGTTTTAGAAACTTTAAAATCAAAGCAGATGCGAGATTTTTATTATTCTAAGTTTGGTAAAGTTGCACAACAATCTCTTGACGTAGCATGGCAAAGAAAAACTATTGATACAAATCAATCTACTGGTTACATCGGATCAGTTAGTCCTTTGACTCCTTTTAAAACAGGATCGTACACAGGCACCTTATTGAGATTTGTTACTCCTGGTGCGTTGCTTAATTTTACAGTTCCAAATCCTGAAACACAGTATTTTGATAAAGCAAACAATAATACAATTGTTACAGTTGCCTCAGGCACTCTATTACCATTTAATGCAACTCAGTCTATATGGTGTAAGGTTGTATCAGTTGCAGGAGACGGTACAAATAACGGAACAGGCGAATTAGTAGACGGTACCGGACCAATTGTCCTTAACGATATTATTCCGTCAACTGCTACGTTAGTTAACCTAATTCCAGCATGGCGAACAACTATTGACGATAGTACTATTGCAACTATGGTTGACTTAGTGTTTGCTAATAAGCCTTTTGGTCTACGCTACGATATTGAAACACGTTCTTGGAAAATAGTGTTTGAAGTTAACTTAAATTCTGCAGGAGATTTTAGTTTAGGAAATCAAGGCGACAATTCTAACTCGCAAAAAGATTCTAGCTGGCTAATTTTGTTTACCACTGACTCTGAGTTTTATACTGTTAAGTCACGTTTGTTACGTTTTATCTTTGAAAGTGATCAACAATTACGTTTTTACTTTGATGCAACAGACAAGATCTATGACACACGCTCGAACACTGTGGTAAAAGATAAAATAAAAGTTCTAAGTATTAACACAGCTCCAGATTCAACTTTACCATTTACCTATGACAGAGAATGGGAAATTACTGAAGAGTTTAGAGGCCTTGACGGATACGTTGACACTAAAAAAATTCAAGTTACATTTAGTGATACCGACGATGATAGCGTTGTAGATGATCCAACAATTTTTGAAGAAATTGTTGATCCTGTAACCGACCCGCTAACCAAGTATGTTATATTAGAAAAATATACCATTGCCCAAGGACAAGAAGATTATAGATGGGTGAGTAACGATGATGATAAAGTTATCATACTTAATTCTCAATCGTCTATTACTAGCTTAACTTCTTATGTAGATGGGCAATATTTTTATTTTGTAGATGCAAATGTTATTAAAAAATTAAACAAAACAACAAGTAAATTTGAAGTTAGTTTAGATTATAAAGCATTCGTTGGACGTTCTAACATTAAATTCCAATACATCCACAACGCCGATTATGAATCTAGAATTGACCCAGGATTAACAAATATCATTGACGTATTCATCTTAACAAAAGACTACGACAAATATTTTAGAGAATGGCTAGACGACACTAGACCAACTGAACCACTGCCTCCAAGTTCAGACTTTTTATACAATATGTTGTCCACTGACCTTAATAAAATTAAGTCAGTCTCAGACGAAATTATATACCATCCTGTAAAATATAAAGTTTTATTTGGATCTAAAGCAACGTCGGATGTACAAGCTACATTTAAAGTTGTAAAGAATTCAGAAGTTGTAATCAGCGACAACGATGTGAAATCAAAAGTATTATCTGCAATCAACGAATTTTTTGCATTAGAAAATTGGGACTTTGGCGGAGACTTTTATTTTACAGAATTATCTACCTATGTAATGAATCGTCTAGCACCAAATATTGTAAGTTTCATTATTGTTCCAAAGCAGTCAGCTTTAACATTTGGTAGCTTATATGAAATCCGTGCAGAAAAAGATCAAATTTTTATTAACGGTGCAACTGTAAATGATGTTGAAATTATTTCAGCTATTACAGCAAGCAAGATTAAGAGTGCTGGTACGATATCGGTTAACTCAGCAATTACAAATCAACAAACAATTACAAGTTCAGGAACCTACTAATGGCAACTCAAAACGAATCTGGTCTACCTATTTCTAATAATGAAGATAGAAAAACTTCTGACTTGTTACCACGTTTTTATAGAACCGACAGTAACAAAAAGTTTTTATCTGCTACACTTGACCAATTAATCCAGCCCGGCACTGCCAAAAAAATAACAGGATACATTGGTAGAAAAAATGCAAAAGCTGTTACTGCTTCTGATGTGTTTTTATCAGCAACTGACACTAACAGAGAAAATTATCAATTAGAACCTGTTGCAGTAATTCAAGATTTTTTAGGAAATACAAATTTCTATAAAGATTATATTGATCATATAAATCACGTTGGAACCAACGGCGGCAATGTAGACAATCATCAACGATTGAACAAGCAAGAATTTTATTCTTGGAACCCTCATATCTGCTGGGATAAATTTACAAACTTCCAACAATACTATTGGCTACCATATGGCCCTGCTCCGATAGAAGTATTAGGACAACAACAAGAAATTGAAAGTACTTATACTGTAACAGTTGAGGACGAAGGCGACAATTATGTTTATTTGTTCTCTCCTGACGGCTTGACTAGAAATCCAACTTTGACCTTGTACAGGGGCCAAACATATAATTTTTCTATCGATTCAAAAAATAACCCATTCTCAATTAAAACTCTAAGAGTTGCCGGCACTCTAGAAAGACAAACAGACGGTGTTTCTGCTAACGGAGTTGAAGTTGGCACTATAACTTTTAAAGTTCCTGTAAATTCTCCCGATGTATTATTTTATGTTAGTGAAGCAGATGCAAACCTTGGTGGCGTTTTAGAAATTAAAGACATTGATGAAAATTCTTTCTTAGACCTTACTGCTGATATCATTGGCAAAAAAACTTATACCATGAGCAATGGTATTCCTATGACCAACGGCATGAAGTTGTCTTTTGCCGGAAAAGTAACTCCTGAAAAATACGCTACTGGATATTGGTATGTTGAGGGTGTTGGTACTGCAATCAAGCTAGTATCAGAGCAAGATCTTGAAATTATTACATCATATTCACAAGAAGTTGCACTATTATTTGACGATGAACCGTTTGATAAATCGCCGTTTAGCACATTAACATCTTATCCTCAGGAAAAAGATTATGTAGTAATTAATCGTTCTAGCCCAGACAGAAATGCGTGGAGTAGATATAATCGTTGGTTCCATCAAGATGTAGTTATTGCGGCAGCAACAGCGGCAGGCACTGTTCCAGATTTAGATCAACTACAACGTGCTACACGACCTATTATTGAATTTGAAGCAGGATTAAAATTGTTTAACTTTGGTCATAAGTCTAAAGTTAATGTTGATCTAATTGACACATTTACAACTGATGTATTTTCAACTATCGAAGGATCATTAGGTTATAATATTGACGGTGTTGATTTGGCAAATGGAATGCGTGTGTTGTTTATAGCAGACAACGATAGATTTGTTAAAGACAAGATTTTTAATGTTAATTTTATTACTATTACTGAACCAGGTCGACAAATAGAATTTAATTCATTTACTGGTATAGATATTGATGCAGATATTATTACCTGTTTAACACCGCACGGTTTAACAACAGGAAATCAAGTTGTCTATTTAAACAATAGCAATGACAATATCGATGGCTTGTTAAACAGAGCTGTCTATTATGTTTCTGTGATTAACAACACACAACTTAGATTGTTTACCGATAAAGCTCTGTCGTTTAAGGCTGATATTTTTGCTTTAGGCAATGGTGTTCATAAGTTAGAAACATTTAGCGGACTACGAAGACAAATTAATTTAGTTGAAGCCGATGACGGTGAACCTCAAGAAAATGAAACTATTTTAGTAAAGTCTGGAAATACCTACCAAGGAAACATGTTCTGGTACACTGGAACTACTTGGAAGCTAGCCCAACAAAAAACTAAAATTAACCAGTCTCCGCTATTTGATATCTTTGATGAAAATCAATATAGTTATGGAGATACATCTGTCTATGACGGATCTAACTTTGCTGGCTCAAAGGTGTTCTCATACAAAATTGGATCCGGCACAAATGATACTGTGTTAGGATTCCCGCTGACCTATAGAAATATCAGTAACACTGGTGATATTGTTTTTGAGTTTAATTTATTATCTGATAGTTTCAACTATAAAAATGTTGCAACTGTGCTATCTAAAAATACCGATATTGGATTTTTAAAGATTGTTTCAGACTTAACTAGTTCTGTTTATAAAAATGGCTGGGAAACTTGCGAAGTAATAAATGCACAGCCCGTTGTTAGAATCTATAAAGAGAGCGGGTTAGTTAACAATTTCCCTATCGATGTCTATGATTTTAAAGACCAACTTGATGACCTTGAAGTTAAAGTTTATATTAATGGTCGTAGACAAAACAAAGAAACTTTTTCTATTGTAGACGGTAGTGTTAGAAAACATATCGCATTGACTACAGATGTTACAGCTAATGATGTAGTAACATTAAAATGCTATGCTAAACAACCTAAGAATAAAAACGGACACTATGAGATTCCTTTAAACCTACAAAATAACCCGTTAAATGCTAATGTTTATCAATTTACCTTAGGTGAAGTTATCGACCACGTTGACAGCATTGTTGAAAACATTAACGGATTTGCAGGAGCATTTCCGGGATACAGTAATCTAAGAGACCTAGGAAATATTACTCCGTACGGTACACGTTTTGTACAACATAGCGGTCCTTTAAATTTAAGTTTGTACCATTTTGGTTCAAAGACTGCAAATATTGTTAAAGGATTAAATCAGGCTAGACGAGACTACGGAAAGTTTAAGAGAGCATTTATTACGTTTGCTAGCGAGTCAGGCATTGACACTGATCCACGCCGCCACGTTGATTTTATTTTACAAGAACTTGCCAAAGATAAAACTAAAACTCAGCCTTACTATCTTTCAGATATGTTTGGATACTCTGGTGCCAATAGATTAGAGTATATTGTACTCGATGGAAGAATTAAAACATACCCATTGACCAATGCATTCAATTTAAAAGAATTATCTAACAAAGCAGTTAACATCTATCTAAATGAACAGCAATTAGTACATGGCCGTGATTATCATTTCGGCGACGACATCTTTTTTGAAATACTAGTCGACCTAGCAGAAGGCGATGTTATTGAAGCATTTGAGTATGAAACTACAGATGGATCTTTTTGTCCAGCTACTCCTTCTAAGCTAGGATTATATCCTGCATTTGAACCTCAAATGTATATTGATGATACATACCTTGAGCCTACGAAAGTAATACAAGGCCATGATGGTAGTATCACTGTAGCGTTTAATGATTATCGAGACGACCTAATATTAGAATTAGAAACTAGAATTTTTAATAATATCAAAGTAACCTATGACCCGGCTATTTTTGATATCTATGATATTATTCCTGGATATAGCAGAGAAACATCATACTCGCAAGATGAATTTAACAGAGTGTTAAGTCAATTTTTCTTTGATTGGACAGTAAACATCCCACAAGATTATACCAAACAAGATAACACGTTGTGGGATAGACTAAATCCATTTACATGGAATTATAGAAATAATCATACTCCTGATGATAGAGACACTCCTGCGTTCTGGAGAGGAGTATATCGTTGGACCTTAGACACTGACAGACCCCATACGCATCCTTGGGAATGTCTAGGATTTAGTATTAAGCCTACATGGTGGAATACAGTATACGGGCCTGCCCCATACACTAAAGACAACTATGTCTTATGGGATGATATTAAAAATGGTACTATTAGAGAACCTGGATTCCCTATTAGAACAAATTTAAAATTTGCTAAAACTATATTAGAAACAGGTGCTCCAACAGACGAAGACGGAAATTTAGTAGCTCCTTATAATGCTGGTCAGGTAAGAGGTTACATCAACCCTACACCTGAAGGATATTATGAGTTCGGCGACGTTGGACCAGTTGAATCAGCATGGCGTAGAAGTTCCTATTATGCGTTTGCATTAATTCATACTGCTTTGTTATTACAACCTAACCATGTACTAGGTACTTGCTTAGACCGTAGTAGAGCAGTTAGAAATTTAAATAATCAATTAGTTTATAAGAATACAAATTTAAGATTAACTTTAAAAGATATTGTATTACCGTCAACATCTTTAAGTTCTAGTCGTGTGCATACTTCTGGATTAATTAACTATATCATTGATTACATTACCAGTGACACTACGTTAATGACATCTAAGTATTCAGATGATCTTAAAGCACTTACTAATAAAATTGGATCTAAACTAGGCGGCTTTACTAGCAAAGCAAAATTTAGATTGTTGCTTGATAGTAAGAGTGTATCAAGCTCTGGCGGAGTTTTTGTCCCAGAAGAAAACTATCAATTGGTGCTTAATACATCTTCACCAATTAAAAAATTAGTCTACAGCGGTGTAGTTATTACAAAGTATGCAGACGGATATGAAGTTAGAGGTTATAATATTGATCACCCATATTTTACCTACTACCCTTACACATTAACTGGAAAATCAATTAATGTAGGAGGCATATCTGAAAGTTACAGCATATGGTCAGCTGACAAGTATTACGTAGTTGGAAAATTAGTAAGAGCCAACAATCAATACTATAGAGTTAAGATTGCTCATCAAAGCGGTGAAAGTTTTGACTCGTCATACTATACAAGAATAGCGGAACTTCCTGTTACCGGAGGAAGAGATGCCGAGCTAAGAAGAGCTTGGGACACTGACACTGAGTTAAGAGTTAGTTACGGAACTAAGTTTTCTTCTATACAAGGCATTGTTGATTTCCTACAAGGTTACGGAGTTTATCTAGAATCACAAGGATTTGTATTTGACGAATTTAATAATAATCTAAAGAATGTAGACAACTGGGAAACTGCAATTAAAGAATTCTTATTCTGGACTACACAAAATTGGGCAGTAGGTTCTGCACTTTCCCTTAGCCCAGCTGCAAATAATTTGTTGTTAAAATCTACAGATTCGGTAGTAAATGATATTCGTGATGAATTCTTTGAATATAAAGTTTTTAGAGTAGACGGTCAAAAATTAGAACCAGACTCGACAAGAACATATAGAGATGGGACTGATTTTGTGATTGCTCCGTACAATACTAATCACGGAATTTACGGTGCTAGCCTATATCTAGTACAAAAAGAACATGTCTTGTTATTAGATAATACAACGTTGTTTAACGATGTAATATATGATCAAGAACCTGGATATAGACAAGAGCGTATTAAAGTCATTGGATATATTTCTACTAACTGGACTGGTAGCTATAATATTCCAGGATTTATCTACGACCAGGCAAAAATACAAGACTGGGAACAGTGGACAGATTATAACATTGGTGATGTTATTAAGTACAAAGAATTCTATTATTCTGCAAGTACATTCCTTCCTGGTACTGAAATATTTGAAAGTACAAGCTGGATTAAACTTGAAGACAAACCTGAATCAAAATTGTTACCTAACTGGGAATATAAGACATTACAGTTTACAGATTTCTATAGCCTAGATACTGATAATTTTGATGTGGGCCAACAAAAGATGGCACAACATCTAATTGGTTATCAGAAACGCCAGTACCTTGAAAATATTATTCAAGACGATGTAAGTCAGTACAAGTTTTACCAAGGTATGATTATTGAAAAAGGTACTCATAATGTTTTCAATAAATTGTTTGATGTATTAAGTGCTGATGATACAGAAAGTTTAACATTTAACGAAGAGTGGGCAATTCGTGTAGGTAACTACGGTGCTATCGATTCTTATAAAGAAATAGAATTTTCTTTAGATGAAAGCAAGTTTAAACTAAATCCTCAACCATTTGAATTAACTTCGACTATTGATCCTAATGTTGTAGATTTTGTTTATAGACAAGTACCATCGGATATCTATATTAAACCTTTAGGTTATACTAATAACATTTGGTCTACTGAAGGTACTAATCAATTTTTAAGAACACCGGGATATGTTCGCTATGATAATGTTAAATTAAACGTTGACAAAATTGAAGATATTGTAACCTATGATATTTCAGATTTTGAAGAAGGCAACTATGTATGGTGTGCATTTGAAAAACGTGATTGGAACATTTATAGATTTACCAGTTCGGAATTTTCTATTGAAGATATTACCTATGCAGGGACAACTTTGACAGTTACCTGTGATAGAATTCCATCTATTCGAGCAGGAGATATTTTAGGTATTGCACACTCTGTAGCTGTGCAGGGATTTTATATTGTTGATAGTATAATAGGCAGAGATATTCAAATTACTGCAACTATCGAAGGATGGGTAGACCCATTTGCAGATAAATCCCAAGTATTAGCATACCAACTCTTTCCTGTAAGAGTGTCCACAGTTGATGAAATAAATTCAGTTATTCCAAAGACTTTAACTGACAATGAATTAGTATGGGTTGATGATAACAGTGGCGGATTATACACTGTATATAAGAATAAAAAAGTTTTTAGAGAAACTACATTAAACTCTTTTACAACTAGCCAAGATTTAAACTTTGGCCAGAGAGTTGCATTAGCACCTAATGGCGTAGTTGGATTAGTTGCAACTTCAGATAATTCAATTTTTGTTTATACTAAATCTGCAACTGGCACGTTATGGACTGCCTCAACGTTGATCGAACCTGACTTTAATATCACTTCTAATACTGATATTAATTTTGCATCTGATATGAGATTCACTCCAGACGGTGAATGGCTGGCAATTGGTGCATCTGCTGCTTCTAATGTTAACGACAGTGTATATACTAGACAAGGTTATGTTGGAATTTATTATAGACTAACAACTTCTGGTTACGAACAAATTCATACAATCACTAGTCAATCTCCTAGTAACAATGAAAGATTTGGTGAAAAAATTGCATTCTCTAAGAGAGATAACGGAGACTATGTACTTGCAGTTTCTGCACCAGGCTACTCTAGCGGTAAAGGTAGAATTTATTTTTACAAATATTCAAATGGGGTATGGTCTAATGATTCGGGACCAATTAGTCCAGCACTAGCCGGTGACGAGTTTGGAGCAAGTTTTAGATTCTCATCTAATGCTAGAATTTTAGCAGTGTCTGCTCCCTCAGCTAATAATAAATCTGGAACAGTCTATGTTTATCAGTTAAGCTCTACTACCGGTCAATATGTTTTAATAAAAACTATCAACCAGTCGTCTGTTTTCTACAATGAAGACGGTACAATAAACACTGATGCATCTATTAACGATAACGACCAATTTGGTAGATCAGTTGCAGTATCTCAGACAGGCGAATATATTATTGTAGGTGCACCGTTCTCTGACACAATGAAACTGAATGCTGGTAAAATATTTGTTTTCTCTGCAAGTTCTGGTTACAACATATATCAAATGATCTTTAGTCCTAAGAAAGAATTATCAGAAAAATTTGGTATGAATATTCTTATAACAGCAAGAGATAGAAGTCTTGTTGTATTTTCTGCTAGCGGTGACGGAGAGCAATTAACTACTTTCAACACTGGTGGTATTACCACATTTGATAATAACACATTAAGAGTAGTTGATAATCAGTTAGATTCTGGTAGAGTGGACATCTATGACAGATATTATACAAAATTTATCTATGGAGAAAGTCTAACTACTGACTTTAATACTGACATCACCGACGGATATGGTTATTCAATTGCTGCAACTGGAACAACGGTCTTAGTTGGTGCACCTAAATATGACGGCACTTATTCTAATCAAGGAAAAGTTTTTGCATATCAGAGAGCAGCTAGTACAGGCTCTTGGAATATTTTCCAACAAGAAAATCTAAGACCAAATGCTTATAAGATTAAGAAAGCCTATATCTATAACAAGACTACTAATGAACTTGTTAAGTACCTTGACATAGTTGATCCTATTCAGGGAAAAATTCCAGGCCCAGCAGACCAAGAAATTAGTTTTAAAACTTTCTTTGATCCTGCAACTTATTCTGTAGGCACAGATGGAGTTAACGTCGACGACGGAATGAATTGGACAAAAGATCAAGTTGGCATGTTATGGTGGGATCTAACCCGTGCTAAGTTTGTTGACAATCAAAACGGCGAAATAGTCTACAGATCAACTAACTGGAATGTCTTATACGAAACAGCTAGCATTGATATCTATGAGTGGACTGAATCAAAATACACTCCTGATGAGTGGGATAGCTTATCTGGAACTGACAACGGTACTGTATTAGGTATTAGCGGAACAACTCGATATGGTTCTAGTGTTTATAGTGTTAAGAAAAAATACGACACTATTTCTCAGTCTTTTAAAAATACCTATTATTTCTGGGTTAAGAATCCTACAATCGCACCGAGCGTACCTGGTCGTTCATTATCGGCATATAATATTTCTAGATTAATTTCTGATCCAGCTGGTGAAGGTTATTCATGCCTTGCACTTACTGGTGCAAACTCTTTTAACCTAGTTAATGTAACAAATCTAATCGAAGGAACAAATTGTAATCTGGCAGTGCAGTACTGGACAGTTGACATGAACTATTCAGAGATTAATGCACACAGCCAGTGGAAAATATTAAGCGAACATCCAAATACTGTTATACCAACTGAGATTGAAAAGAAGTGGATTCATAGCCTTGTTGGTAAAGACGACAACGATAGAATAGTGCCTGATATTAAACTGCCATTCAAGCAACGATACGGTATTGAATTTAGACCAAGACAAAGTATGTTTGTTAATAGGATCGAAGCCTTGAAACAATACTTTGATAGAGTAAATTCTATATTAGCAACAAGATTAATTGTTGACGACTATGACTTATCTGACCTAGAAAAAATTGACATAGCACCAACGGCAAAATCAGGTGTATGGGACGTTACTATTGATACTGAAGCTGAGTTGCGTTTTGTCGGAACAGCAACAGTTAGACAAGCAGTAATATTGCCAGTAATTGAAAACGGAAGAATTGTTAGTGTAGAAATTAGCGACTCTGGTAGCGGTTATATAAATGCTCCGTTTATTGAAGTTGTCGGTTCAGGTGTTAATGCCCAGATAAGAGCTGTTATAAATCAAAATGGCCAAGTGTCTGGTGTATCGATAATTAATTCTGGCGAAGGTTATTTAGATTCTACAACACTTTCTATTAGACCATATACTGTACTAGTATTGAGTGACTCTACAACCTACAACAAATGGAGCACATATCAATGGAATGCAACTGATCTCATCTGGGAACGTGTTAAAGGCCAAGCATATGATGTAACAAAATATTGGAGTTACATTGACTGGTATGCATCTGGTTATAGTCAGTTTACTAAGATTGATCATGTAGTTGAAAACACATACCAGCTTGCAACACATGAATCAAGTATTGGACAGATTGTAAAAGTAAACAATGTAGGACAAGGTGGTTGGTTGTTATTGGAAAAATTTAATAACTTAACAACTATTGACTATACACAAAATTATTCAGTTGTTGGAAGAAATAATGGTACAATCAAGTTTTTAGAAACATTGTTTAACTATAATATTTCTGGATTCGACAGTGCATTGTTTGATTCTTCAAACTACGATAATCTAGCAGAAGCTGAAACTAGAATTATTATTAATACAATTAAAGATAAAATTTTAGTTGACGAACTGCGTGTAGAATATTTGAAACTATTCTTTGCCAGCGTTAGATATGCATTACACGAGCAAACACTTGTTGACTGGGCATTTAAAACTAGTTTTGTTAAAGCAACGCACAATGTTGGAAGTCTAAAACAAAAAATAAACTACAACAGCGACAACTTAGAAAACTTTGAAGATTATGTCAAAGAAGTTAAACCTTACAGAACACAGATTAGAGAGTACGTAAGCTCTTATAAAAATTTAGACAAGTCTCAAAATTCTGTAACTGATTTTGACTTAGTTCCGGTCATCGATTCTCAATTTAACGTGAGTCCAATGGTTGTTAGATTAAACGAGAGTGGACAATTTGACACAGTCTTTAATGAAATTAACTCATATCCGTGGAAGCATTGGTATGATCATGTAGGCTTTACTGTTCAGACTATTACACTTATTGACGGAGGATCTGGATATATTGAAAATCCTGTTGTCAGAATTGAAGGTGGATACGGATCTGGTGCGTCAGCTAAGGCCTATATTTCAAACGGAAGAGTTAACAGAATTGAATTAGTATCTAACGGAAGCGGATATTTGAAAGCACCGACAGTTATCATTGACGGAGGACTAAGCGTTGGCGGAACCCAAGCTCGAGCCTCTGTTGTTATAGAAAGTGAAGTAGTACGTGCTAACAAAATTAGTATTAAGTTTGATAGAATTACTAGAAGTTATTTTGTAACTGAAATAACTGAAACAGAAACATTTACTGGCACAGGTTCTAGACTTCAATTTGCATTAAAATGGAGTCCAGAATCAAAAGTTGGTACAAGTTCTGTAACAGTTAATGGTATCGATGTACTGCGTGATGACTATACACTAGCTACTAAAAAATCTACAACAAAAGGTTTTACTAGTTACAGTGGATTATTAACTTTAACAACTGCTCCGGCTGCCGGTGCTGTTATAGAAATTACCTACAAGAAAGATTTTAACCATCTGTCAGCAGCTGACAGAATTAATTTCTTCTACAATCCAGAAAGTGGAATGTACGGAAAAGATCTAGCACAGTTAATGAATGGAATTGACTACGGTGGTGTTAACATAACCGGACTAGGCTTTAATATCAGCGGCGGATGGGACAGTTTGCCATGGTTTACTGACAGTTGGGACGGGTTTGATGCAACCTTTGATGATTATATTGTAACAACATCGGCAGATGTTTATGAGTATACACTTCCTTACACTCCTGTAGTTGACGAAGAAATCAACGTGTATGTTAACGGACAACGAATTGACGACCCAGATTTTACTACATACCCAATGCCTGGCAAACCATTTGTAGTAATGACACCGATTATTGGAGACGGGTTAACTGATACATTCACATTGCCTGATGCAAACTTAACAATCAATCAAAATGATAAAGTTATTTTCCGTAAGAGCACAAGTGACGGAAGTTTTGCCCCGTTACCTGGCGAATACGATACTCAACTTAGCGGCGGCGACTTAGCTTATGCTTCTGCAACAGGACTAGCACCTGAAGATATCATCTTAGAAGGTGACGGATTCGTTACACCTGACACAAGTCATGCACCTGAAGAAATTGTTCCAGGACAAGTAACTGATGCACTAGCAATTAAAGTGTTCCAACTACCAACATCTGCATCTGCTAAGATTGAGTTTAGCAATTACATTGCCGATGGCGTGTCTGCAACATTTAATTTAAAACAAATTCCTAGTAACTTTGCTTCAGTCTTTGTCAAAGTTGACAATGTAATTTTAAAACAGGATGTTGATTACACAGTAAATTGGCAAGCACAAACTGTTACACTAACAGTTGTTCCGGCAAATAAAAAGATTGTTTCAGTTATTTCTTTAGGAGTTGCAAGCGACAATCTAATAGATACAAATTATTTTGTTGCCGATGGCATTACTAGAGAATACATTTCTGATGCGTCTTGGTTTGAAGGGATTGGTTCAATAGTTTTAGTAAATGGACAGTCAACAGCTTACGAATTGTTTAACACAAGTGACTCTTACGAGTCTCCAGGAAAAGTAGGCATACGTTTTGCTTCAATTCCTGAAGATCTTGCATTAGTAACTTACATGTTAACTAGTGACGCAAATCAAACAGCATCTATTGTTAGAACAGAATCTATTCCTGGTAACGGAACCCTTACTGCTTTTGAATTAGCTAATGTAGTTGGCAACAGCGGACCGTATTCTAACAATGTTCTTGTAATACAAAACGGAAGAATACTAAAGCCGTCGACTACTGAGTACTTTACCTTAGCTGATGATGTATTAGATTATGCACTAACAGTGTATAAGTCTCAACCTTTTGTTGCAGACCCTATAACTTATAAAGTTTATCTTGACGGAGTTGAGTTAAACTACGGTGCAGACTATGTGTTTGATCTATCAGTTATGAGTGTAAATCTTCGCAAGCGTGTGTATGTAGAAGGCGGAGTACTAGCTGTAGTTGATTTCTCTGAAGCAGACTACACTATGTTATCAAATCAGATAACATTTGCAATACCTCCTACATCTAATTCAACCGAAGTGATATCATTCTACAATCACGATGTTAGAGAGATTAGAAGAACTGCTGAATTTACAAGTTTAGAAGGTGCAATAGTAAACGGATCTTATGAGTACTATAATTATAAGCAATTAATTGGCGGCCGTTTTAAACTAAGCCGTCAAGTTGCAATTGATGATTATGTTTGGGTAATTAAAAATCAACAAATGCTAACACATAGCGTTGACTATTACATAGATTCGGATCTTGTTACAGTTAAAATGAAAACTCCGTTAGTTGAGTCAGATATTCTTGATGTAATCTGTTTTAGCGATCGTGTAGTAAATCACAGTTACGGTTATATGCAATTTAAAGATATGCTAAACCGTACACATTACAAGCGTATTTCTAAAGCAAAATCTACAAAACTTGCTAAAGACCTAAAACAAAAAGATGCTGAAATTTATCTACGTGACGGATCTGTGTTAAGTACTCCTAATCCTGCGTTAAACCTACCAGGTATTGTTGAAATTAACGGCGAACGTATTGAATATTTTGCCAAAGACGGCAATATATTAAGTCAACTACGCAGAGCAACATTAGGTACAGGTGCACCGTCAATACATAGAGTTGGCACACTAGTATTAGATATTGGACCAACTGAAACTGTTCCATATATCGATAGACACGTGGTTGAAACATTTATTAGTGACGGGGAATCTAGAGATATAACATTAAATTATATTCCTGAAAATAAAGATGTAATTGATGTATTTGTTGGCGGATATCGATTAAAGAAAAACAACTATACTTTGTTTAAAGAAACTAACGGATATCCGTATAGTCCAGAAGGAGATAGCAGTTTTGACGCTGAATTTGCAGTAGACGGTACAGCAACTATTACAATAGGCAATGATGTAAATCTTCCAGAAAACGCAAAAATTGTTGTAGTTAAAAAACTTGGTAAAATTTGGAACCCACCTGGTACTGATTTAACCTATGTTGACAACGAGATTGCTAATTTTATTAAAAATACTGAGGCAATATTCTCACAGTATTTGGTTGATAAATATCAATATGTGTTAGTAACAGACGGTGGGACCACCCTGACAACTGACGACAATGAACCACTGGAGCTTGATTAAACATGGCACGAATATCCGACTTAGCAAAACTTGAGCAGCCCGCTGAACGGGATGTATTACCAATCAGCGACGGCCAAATCACTAAAAAAATTACTTTTGGTGATTTAAGACAAAATATTGTTAAACAAGCCTCGACAACTACATTAGGTTCAGTTCGAGTAGGACAAGGATTGTCAATTAGCGACACTGGTGTCCTTTCAATACGCAATTTTAGCGGATATGTGTTACCCCCAGCAACTACAGATACACTTGGTGGTATTAGAATTGGTGCAGGCCTTACTATTAGCGAAACTAGCGTAGTAAGCGTAGACTATAATATACCAACAGCATCATCTGTACAATTAGGCGGTGTTAAAATAGGTCCAGGCATAGCTATCAATAACGGAGTTATCTCTGTTGAATCTGCAGATATTGCAGGAGGCAATTTAGGAGATATTCCTTATCAATTGGCAGCTAACGAAACAACTCTATTATCGGGGAATATACAGTCTGTAAAAAAGTTTCTTTCTCAGACTGGAACAGGCACTACATCTAGAGCACCAGTTTGGTCAACTGTGTATAATTTTCTCCCAGTAACTTTAAATTCGGGGCTCGTTACTAACATAAACGTTGCATCTGGATTTCTTCCAGTAACTAATCGCCAAGGGTTAGTTACCAATATAACATTAATTTCTTAAGGATCATCCATGACAACACGATACCCACTAGTTTTAAACGGCAGTCAAATACAAGAGTTGCAACCCGGCGACTCATTTCCTGCTGATTTAGGGGTGGTTGCAGCCACTCCTAGCACAATTCCAGCTAGAGATTCATCAGCTGATATTTTTGCTAACGTATTTAGAGGAGTAGCAACTAGTGCCCAATACGCCGACTTAGCTGAAAAATATATCTCAGATAAACTATATGACGAAGGCACAGTCGTAGTCTTTGGAGGATCGGAAGAAATTACAGTTACTAGCCTTTATGCAGATACTAGAGTGGCAGGAGTTATCTCCAAATATCCAGGGTATATAATGAATAGTTTATCTGATGGACAACCTGTAGCATTGCGTGGAAAAGTACCAGTAAAAGTTTTAGGATCTGTTAGAAAAGGTGACTTATTAGTAACTAGCGAGATCGAAGGCACGGCAAAAGTCGCTGTAGGAGAGTACAGTCCTAACTCAGTTTTTGCTAAAAGTTTAGAAAATAAAGACTCTGAAGACCTTGGAACCGTTATTGCAGTTATATTATAATCTACGCACATAATAGAATTAGGTAAATATAAAAAAGAGATTAACTATGCAAGGTAAAGACTTATCAGGAATCCACGTAGAAGGCCATATTAAAATATGGTATCCCGAGACGGGCGAAATTGCTATCAATAAACGCAATGCTATTCACTATGAAAACATGAGTATTTCATTAGCCGAAAGTATTGCCAATGCTGGTCAAGGCTTTATCTACGAAATGGCATTCGGTAATGGCGGAACAACTATTGATCCAACAGGTATTATTACATACTTAACACCGAACAGCACAGGTACTAACGCAAGTTTATATAACCAAACTTATACAAAAGTTGTTGATGACAGATCTAGTGTTAATATAGACCCAATTCGTAATAAAATTGAAACTCGTCACGTCACTGGTACTAACTATACTGATGTGTTTGTTACTTGTTTATTAGACTATGGTGAGCCTAGTAATCAAGATGCATTTGATAATTCTGCAAATACTGATGGCATGTTTATTTTTGATGAACTAGGCCTAGTATCATATAGTCCTAACGGCACTGGAAGATTATTAACACATGTGATCTTCCATCCAGTACAGAAATCATTAAACAGATTGATTCAAATTGATTATACAGTTCGAATTCAGAGTCTAACAGGTCTAAGTGAGGTAGCATAATGTCATACGAAATAGACCGTTCAGACAAAACTAACTACGGTAGTATTACTGTAGCAGACCAAACAATTAACCAAGAAACTAGTTTAAGTTTTGTTGGAAAAAATTACACAGGATATGCAAAAAGCCTTGCTGAAAACTTCTTACACTTGTTAGAAAATTTTGCTAAAGCAACAGCACCTGCAAATCCTATTATCGGCCAACTATGGTACGATACAAATATTAATAATAACCCGGCACAGCCTCAACTAAAAGTATATGACGGTACAGCATGGGTAGCAGCTGGAAATATTACAAAGAAAGTTGTTCGCCCTACATCTGCCGTTATTGGAGACTTATGGGTTGACACTGCTAACCAACAGTTATACATTTGGTCTGGATCAAACTGGATTCTAGTAGGGCCGCAGTTTAGTGAAGGTTCGCAATCAGGTCCTAAAGTTGACTCTGTTTTTGACACTTTAAATATTGCTCACACTATTGTGAGTTTTATTGTGGCTGGAGACACAGTTGCAATCGTAAGCAGAGATGCATTTACACCTAAAGTTGCAATTGACGGATTTACATCAATTAACCAAGGCATTAACCTATCATCAAAAGATTTTGACCTAGACGGTACTATGCTTAATAAGTTCTGGGGAACAGCAGACCGTGCTAGTAAACTAGTTGTTTCTGGGTATCCGGAAGGCCTTGATGCTAATAGTTTTTTAAGATCAGATGTTGCAAGTACTTCAAATTATAGCATTAGTGTTAGAAACAATGGCGGTATCATATTAGGTGCTGACCTTAATACATCTTTAACAAATACTTCTAACGGTGCAACAGTTCTTAACAACAAAACAGAAGGTTCTTCTGTTTTTATTAGAGTAAACAGCGGCGGAACATCTACTGATACTGTAACAGTAACAGGAACTAGAGTTGGCATTAACAATATTAATCCTGCTGAAGCACTTGATGTAACTGGAAATATTTTAAGTTCAGGAACTTTAAGCGTTGAGTCAGCAACAGACTCTACAAGTTTACTAAACGGTAGTATTAAAACAGCAGGCGGCCTTGCAGTTGCTAAAACTTTAAGAGTTGGCACAGGTGCTGTAGTTGCTGGAACAATTACTTCAAATGATATTCTTCCTTCAGTAAATGATGCTTATGATCTTGGAAGTGAAACACGTCGATATCAAACAGTATATGCAAATACAGTTGGCAACATTGACGGCACTACTATATTTAGAGGTGAATTTACTGGTGCATTTAACGGTTCAGTAACAGGAACTGCTACTAGATTAACTAGTGCAACAGATTTTTCCTTAACTGGTGACGTTTCTAGCAATACAATTAGTTTTAATGGACAACAAGTTGGCGGCACAGCAACGTTTACAACTACTCTTAGTTCAGACGTTATTACATTAAAAGAAGAAGTATTTGATTCGTTAACTACTGATGAATTATTAGTTAATAGAGTTGGTACTGGCTTACGAAAATTATCAAAGACTACATTTTTATCTAATGTTGCAACAGTACCGGTAGGTGCTATTATGCCTTTTGCTGGAATTACTGCACCTAACGGTTACTTACTATGCGACGGTGCTGAAGTTCAAATCAGCTTATATCCAGAGTTATATGCCGTATTAGGCAATACATATAAAGCTGGTACAGACTATCTCGGTTTAGCAACATTTAGATTACCAGACTTAAGAGGACGTTTTCCACTAGGTGCTGATAATATGAACAATGGAGTTCAGGTTCCATTAGCTCCGACAGGTGCAACGTATGGAACAACAATTGCTGCCACAGCAGATCGAGTTACAGCAGTAACCGCAGACGAAATTGGTTTAGGTAATGGTTTAGAAGAGAAAGAAATTTTAACCAAGAACGTGCCTAATCACACTCACGATCTACAAGGTGCTGGCGGCACACAGTTTTATGCAGTTAGTGATGACACTTCTGGTGCAACAGGTATTACAGATACTGATTCTGTAGGAATTTCCGCTCAACTTATACCTGGGTTTACTAAGATGCTAACAACTGCTGGCGATTTGCTTTCTACGCAATCTGATGTTCCGCTTAATGTTATGAATCCATACTTAACAATAAACTACATAATTTTTACTGGCAGGATTTCGTAATGACTTACAAGATTAACAAAACAGATGGCTCGCTGTTAACAGAAATTGTTGACAGCTCAATTGATCAAACAGCAACTGACCTCACTCTTGTAGGCAAAAACGTTTCAGGATATGGCGAATTAATTAACGAAAATTTTGTTAAGCTATTAGAGAATTTTGCAAACACATCAGAGCCTAACAATCCAATTGCCGGACAATTATGGTTTGACACAGCACAGAACAGACTAAAGGTCTATGACGGTAACGGATTTAGAATTGGTAGCGGCCCTATTGTAACAGGAACCCCACCGACTAACTTGGTCCAAGGCGACCTATGGATCGATAGTGCAGAAAATCAGTTACACTTTTTTGACGGAACTGATTTGCAACTTGCAGGCCCTATCTATAAAGATACACAGGGACTGTCTGGATTCACAGTTGAGTCAATTTATGATAGTAATAATGCAGAGCGTGTAGTAGTATACCTATGGGTTGCTACAACATTGTTAGGGATTTTTAGCAAATATTCTTTTGAATTTCAACCTAAAAGTACAATTCCTGGATTTGCAGGAACAATTAAACCTGGGTTCAATGCAAGTACTTTAACAGGAATGAAATTTAACGTAAGAGCATCTTCGGCTGACACAATAGTTAATTCGTTAGGGGAATTAAAAACAGCTGATGATTTTATGAGCTCTAGTGAAGACAATAGTGTTGCCGGAACTCTTACAATTCAAAATGCTAAACCGTTAATTTTAGGCCCTAATCAAAATTTTGAAATTGCCATCACAGCAGCATATTTTAAGATAGATAGTAATAACTCTGGACAAGATTACAATTTTAGAATTAAAAACTCTACAGGTCAAAAAGATGCAATTACGGTTAAGAGTATTTCAGAAAGAGTTGGAATTTTTAACACAACTCCTCAGTACACATTAGATGTTACAGGTAGTATTAGGGCGTCAAGTCAGTTTAAACTACCGCAGTACACTACAGCTAGCCGTGATGCAAAAGATGCTGAAGTTGGGGAAGTAATTTATAACACAACAGATAACAAAGTTCAAGTTTGTACGGCAATTTCGCCGTCAGTGACTTGGGCTGATTTGAACTAAATATATAAAGTTAAGGGGTAGAACTAAATGCCATATAGTATTGACAGATATAATGGTACAACACTAACAGTAGTAGAAGACGGTACAATCGACAGTACCCTCGATATTAAACTTATCGGTAAAAACTACGCAGGTTACGGTGAAGTACAAAATGAGAATTTCCTACATTTGTTGGAAAACTTCTCTGGCGGAAGCGAACCTCCCCGTCCTATCAGCGGTCAAATTTGGTTTGATTCTGATTCAAATAAGTTAAAATTTTATGACGGCAGTAAGTTCCGCACAACAGGCGGAGCTGAAATTAGTCCTACAGCACCTATCGGTTTAAGCACTGGTGATTTTTGGTTTGATACTGATAATAATCAGTTATATGCTTGGTCTGGCCTTGAATATGTATTAATTGGACCACAAAGTTCTCCAGGGCTAGGAACAACAGAATTAAGATCAGCAACTGTTAGAGATCTAATAGGCGATCCACATGCCGTAGTTCAAGCATATATCGATAATGAAGTTGTTTATATTATTTCTGCAGACGAATTTACTCTTGATGGCGGCGTAAATCCTATTGTTGGATTTTCAGACATTAAAAAAGGTTTAACATTAATTAACACTGGCTCAAACGGTGTAACATCAACTGCTCATAGATTTTGGGGAACAGCAAGCAATGCTGTTAAAACAGATCAAGTTCTTGTTGACGGGTCTTATAGAACCGCAGCCACAACGGCAACTGCATTAACAATCGCTTCTAGAGACGGCAGTGGAGACATTTATGCAAACGTCTTCCAAGGTGTTGCAAGTTCAGCAAAATATGCCGACTTGGCAGAAAACTATCTAGCTGATGCTAATTACGAAGTTGGTACTGTATTAGTAATTGGCGGCGAAAAAGAAGTTACAGCAAGTACCTGGGGTAAACGTGCAGTTGGTGTTGTTTCAGAAAAACCAGCTTATTTAATGAATAAAGATTTAGAAGGTGGAACAGCAGTTGCCCTAAAAGGCCGTGTTCCAGTTAAAGTTATTGGTACTATTAAAAAGGGTGACGAACTAATCGCAGCCAACGATGGATGTGCAAGTTTTGCAGTACCTCATGCTAACGGCGTGTTTGCAGTTGCATTAGAAACTAGCGACGACTCTGGTGTAAAACTAGTCGAAGCATTAATATTGTAAGGAATAGACATGGCAGCAGGAGTAGGTCAAACAATTCAAGCTACTGATTATAATTCTATTAGATCAGTAGTAGACGGAGTAATGGGGCAGAATGCCGGTGGGTATGGACAAACATTGTCTTCATCTAATGTTGCCGCAGGATCTATTATTACAGCAACACAATGGTTAAATCTAAGAACCGACATGGTCAAGGCACGCCAGCACCAAATTGGTTCAGCAGTAGGCACAGCAACAGCAACTGATGGAAGAAATTTAGTAATCCCAACTAGCGGAGCAGCAATTACAGAAGCATTGAGAAATCAATTTGCAGTTTTTGCAAATACTATTAATACTAATGCTAAAAGTGTCGACTCTGACAATGTAGGCGGACAGCTTGCAGATGAAGGTTTAATTACCGGAACACGTAGTTCAGCATGGAATGGTACTCTTACTCATACAGTAACTATTACTGGTTCTTCTAGCGGAGATGGCTCGGCCTCTAACTTAAGATATTTCTTTAATGCTGGCGGAAAATTGAGAATCAGTGCAAACATTTCAACAGGTACTAGTAAAAATAATACTTGGAATACAATGTTTACACAAATGGGAGAGTTTGTTATGAACTATACCCAGACAACATTTACTGGATCAAGTGCAGTTGGATCATCTATCGGGTTTGATGATTTAACAACTAGCAATCAATTAATTGCAGAAAAATCAGCACCATCGGGTTCATATGCTGAAAACCGTTATTATGTTTACGCAAGAAAAAGTGTAGATTCAACCCAGGTTATTTTAACTATACAATTCCAAGATAATGATGCTGGCGATCCAAACTTTGACGAAGACGTACAACCTACTTTAAACAGTATTGTTGCTATGTATCGCCCAAGCGGTGCAAACGTTTCAGTTCTTAGCCCAACAGCGGCACAATCAGGAATCTAATCCCCAAACCTCTTGACAAGCTAATTACTATACTGTATAGTAATAGTTCTGGAGGTCTCTGTGGACGAACGATTAGAAAAAGCATTTCAAACAGCCAATTATATGGCAAGTCTGAGCAACTTGCGAAAGGTTGCTCTCGAAGAATTTAACCAAAATCTCATTTATTATTTTCAAGGTTCGAGTTTTACAGTAACTCGTGAATTAATTGTTTTTGTACATACACTAACAGAACTTGGAAAAACAGAATCTGTTATTTTAGACGATAACAATATTCCTTTAAAAATAGAAAATCTAAAAGAATTTTTAGACAAACTTCTTAACACATACGGTGAAGCATCAAATGCTTATGCTAAGAAGTATGCAGAAATTAAATCTAAACGCCGGGTAGAAGGATTAGTTGATCTATGACTAAGGGTGTTTTAATTTTTGCACAAAATAATTCTGAAATTGATTATGCAAAGATTTCACTCTATGCCGCAATGCGTGTCAAAGAGTTTTTACAAGTTCCGGTAACATTAGTCACCGATAGCAAAGATTGGTTATTAGAAAGTCAGCCTACAGCCGCCGATGTGTTTGATCAGATTATAGCTATCAACTCTGAGACAACACAGACAAAGAAATTTTATGACGGAACATTAGCATCTAAGACACTGGCTTGGAAAAACCTTAATAGGGCAGATTGTTACGAATTAAGCCCGTACGACGAAACATTAGTTATTGACAGCGATTATATTATTAGTAGTGATAATTTATCTGCTGTGTGGAATAGTTCTAAAAACTTTTTAATTTATAGCGATAGTTTTGATCTTGCACAGTGGAGAGATGACAGCAGTTTTAGATATTTAAATCAGTTGTCAATACCATTTTATTGGGCTACTGCATTTTATTTTAAAAAGAATCGAGTCACAGAGGCATTTTTTGATATTATAAAATATATTAAATCTAACTGGAGTTATTACAGAGCATTGTATAATATTGATTCTACAGTATTTAGAAATGATTTTGCATTTAGCATTGCACTTAATATGATGGGTGAAGAATTTTTTGGTAAACTTCCAGGCAAGATGAATTATATTCTTGACAGAGATGTACTAGTTAAGATTAAAGAAAACTCCTTACAGTTTTTAGTTGAAAAGAAAAATTACTCCGGTGAGTATGTTGCAACAAAGACAACAGGACTTGACATGCACGTAATGAACAAATACAGTCTTGTAAGATGTATTAATGAGGAACTAGTATGACAAGAGGATTTCTAGTTCTTGCACAAAACAGCGACACTGACTATATACGTCAAGCCTATGCTCTTGCACTAAGCATTAAAGCTACACAGCCAACAATTAACAATATTAGTCTAGTTACTAATGATGTTGTCCTCGACGAATATCGTGCAGTATTTGATAAAATAATTCCTATTCCGTTTGGAGATCACGCAGAAAATAGTTCGTGGAAAGTTGAAAATCGTTGGAAACTTTATCATGCTAGCCCCTACGATGAAACTATTGTATTCGACGCCGACGTTCTAGTACTAGAAAATATTGAAAGATTATGGGATTTTGTTAACGGTAGAGCCTTGTTATTTTCTTCTAATGTTAAAGACTATAAGAATAGAGTAGTAACTGATAAGACCTATAGAAAAGTATTTGTAGAAAATAATCTACCAGATTTATATTCCGGAATGTTTTATTTTAGAAAATCCCAAGAAGCATTAGAGTTTTTTAAATTAGTTGAATTTATTTCATACAATTGGGAAAAAATTTATTACGAAGTAACACCCAAAGCTATGCAAAAGTTTTTTAGCATGGATGTATCTTTTGCTATTGCATCTAAAATTTTAGGAATAGATGATCGAGTCATTATTCCAAATTCTTTATTTACATTTACACACATGAAACCGGCATTACAAGGATGGGATCCAGTTCCTGAATCTTACCTAAGCCAGGTCATGGTAAATTTCAATAGCAATCGAGAATTGTTTATAAACAATATTAGACAAAGTGGAGTTTTTCATTATGTCGAAGATGCGTTTCTTACAGATCAAATAATTGAGAAGCTACATGTATAATCCAGAAGAAGACATTATACCTCCAGAGTTATTAGAAGCTGCACTACGTGCCAGCCAGTCGTCTTATTTGTATAAAGTTTATTTTGACAAAGATACCGGTAACATTTTATCTATTACTAATGAGGAAAATATAAATCATTCTAATTTTATCGAATTAGAATATGAAGTAGTTAAAGATTTTTTTACAGGTAAAAAAATATCTTCAAACTATAAAATTGTTTTTATTGATCAAACAACGCCATCAATTGTTTCTAAGAATGATGCAGATGTTAACATAGTTAATATAGATCAAGTACCTTCAGTTAATCATTGGGATAGTATGTTTACTATTGAAAACTATCCAGTACTAGAGCAATGGGGTTTCCAATTGCGACCAGATCAACGACATATTTTAAAACAAAATAATCTTAATACAGCATTTGAAGTATTTGTAGTTGACAAAGATAACAATAATTTTTTGATTAGATCTATAAAAATACTATTAAAAGATATCCTCGATACTGATAGATTATATATACATTACGAGTCGGACAAAGAAAAAGATATAGAAAACAGAATTTTTGTAAGAAAATTCTTTTCAACAGTTGGATACCAAATACTTTATGACACAAACAGTTAAGATTTTAGATTACGATATCATCTACCTTAGTTATGATGAACCTAATGCTGAGAAGAATTATGCCGACTTGCTAGCAAAGGTACCTTGGGCTAAACGAGTACATGGAGTTAAAGGCAGCGATGAAGCACACAAAGCCTGTGCAAGATTAAGCGAAACAGATCGTTTTGTCACTGTAGATGGCGACAATATTGTACGTGAAGATTTTTTAAATCAAGAAGTCAACTTTGACGAACACAAAGACTTATCTAAATGTGTTATTAGTTGGGCAGGCTATAATGTAGTTAATGGACTTATGTATGGCAATGGTGGACTAAAACTATGGCCTAAAGAATATGTGCTTAATATGAAAACGCACGAAAACGCACCTGCAGACGATCCTAATGCACAAGTAGATTTTTGCTGGGATGCAGAATATATACAGATGAATAGCTGTTATAGTGATGTCTATAATAACGCAAGCCCGTTCCAAGCATGGCGAGCAGGCTTCCGCGAAGGCGTCAAGATGAGTTTAGACCGAGGAGTTAAGACTGCTAATAAAGAATTTAAGAAAGAAATTCACTGGAAAAATCTGCAACGTTTGCTAGTATGGCTCAATGTTGGTGCAGACGTCGATAACGGATTATGGGCAATGATGGGTGCCAGAGAAGGTTGCTATATGACCAACTGCACTGATTGGGACTATGTCAACGTTCGAGACTTTGACTGGTTAACTAATTATTGGAACGAACAAGGCCACGGACCTGCAACAGATCTTGCCTATAGAACACAATGGTTAGGCAACGAGCTAAAAAACGCACTTGACCTAGAAGTTGCTAATTTAGATGCAGAAGCAAGTAAATTTTTTAAAGCAGTACACATACAACAATATAGAAATGGTGTTGGATTTTTGGACAAAGAATGAAAGATATTATATTTTATTATACAAAGAAGAATCAAGTTAAGATTGATTCAATGAAAGAAGTATATCCAACTGCTAAATTTGAAAAGTTAACATCTACTATTCCAGCTCTGGTAAATTCTACGATCTCTTCTGCTAATACAAACTTTGTTTGGTATATTGATATAGAGATCACAGGATGGGAATCTGTTCTTCGTTATAATATTGAAAAGTGGGATGAGAAGTATACTCATGTTTTTAAGAATAAAAATGCCGAAGTTTTTTTAGTACCTAAGAACGTTCAAGTATTAGACAGTGATACTGAGTTTACTGACAAAAAGATTATTACAGCATCAGAGTTAAAGTTCATAACATATGATATATTCTTTTTAAGGTATGATGAAAATAACGCAGATAAAAACTTAAGATTGTTATTAGAAAAACGCCCTGATACAAAAGTTATATCGGGTGTAAAAGGAATCTTTAATGCACACTTAGAAGCTGCTAAAAAATCAACAACTGATATGTTTTGGGTAGTCGATGCTGATGCTACAGTTATAGATGCATTTGACTTTGACTATCGTGTTCCTGCTTGGGATTTTGATGTTGTACATATTTGGAAAAGTATTAATCCTATAAACTTTTTAGAGTACGGATATGGTGGAGTAAAATTAATTCCTACACATCTTATTTTAAATGCAGACGAAACAACAGCCGTTGATGTTACTACTAGCATCGGTGCAAAAATTAAAATAATAAACGAAGTTTCAAATATTAATAATTTTGCAACAAGTCCTTTAAATGCGTGGCGTAGTGCATTTCGAGAATGTGCTAAACTAGCATCGGGAATTATACCTAGACAAGTGAGCACTGAAACTATACAGCGTTTAGAAACTTGGATATCTAAAGGCGGAGATCGTCCCTTAGGAGAATATGTCCGAGGAGGTGCAAGTGCAGGTAATTGGTTTGGCGAAACATATAAAGACAATAAAGAAATGCTAGCCCGAATCAATGATTACGAATGGCTAGCACACGAGTTTGAAGCTCACATTAAAATGTTTCCACCAGAAACATTTAAGCAAGATTAATTTATTACTAGATCGTTTGCCATAGGAAATATCTCTGCAATTACCTTAGCACAGGCAACAGCAACTTCCTGATGTTCTTTTTGCGTACCATTAGCACTACGTAGTTCAATAAAGTGAATCCAGCTACGTAGTGTACCATTCATATACAAACGACTTTCAATAAGTCCTTCTGGTAATACTGCACGAGCTTGTTCCTTGGCAATGCCATTCTTAATAGCCCACTCATATTCACGTTTGGCAGCATAGATGACTCGTTGTTGAGCTCTGAACCATTCGTTCTGTAGATCCGTATCTTCTACTTCAACACTGTTCTGTCGATTCTTTGGATCTTGCAGTCTTGCTTCTCTTGTAACAAAGTTAAGGTCTTTAGTTGGATCTGCATATCTTTGACTAAATTCTTGGAAGCTAAAACTTCTGTGACGTAAAATTTGACGAGCAATATCACGAGTAGTTGTGATTTCGATACAAGCACTGACCATTTCTAGTGGCGACCAGTGTTGGTGCTTTACAAGATACTTGATAAGTTTTTCACTAGTTTCTGTATTAAACTGATTACTAGGATTACTTACTCTTGCACAATATGCAATTAATTCTTGTGCGTCATCAATCCCTTGTTCGGCGAATTCTTTTGTTGGTTGTGAATATGATAAAAGTTTTACGTTCATGTTATTTTAAATGTAGTTCTGATCCAACAGTTCCTACAGTGCCCTTTATAAAAGTGTCAAATGAAATGCTAATTCTTCTGTTAGGTGTATAATTTGTATCAACAGAATGAAAGCATGATGATGGAAACAATAATAACATATTATCCTTCACAGGTACAGACCATTCGGCAGAATTAAATGAATTAAATGTTTTAGGTGACATGTTAAACACAAAGGGCGTTGTCATCCTACTAAACGTAATACTTGGTTGACTTTTTTCAACATCAACATAAAAGCATCCAGACAAAATACTGTTTGGATGATTGTGTAAATTATGTCCTTGGTTTAAATCAGTAAAATTTATCCATGAGCCAGTTATATATAACTCATTTGAAATATGCATGATATTTTCAACGTATGCTTGTATATTTTCTAAAAATATTTTTTTTAAATCTCTAAGCTCTTCAGAATCTAATACTTGTCTATTTCGAGACATTAAATTACCTGAGCCTTGAAGTGCCATTGGCCTTGAAGTTATAAAATTTAACTCTGTAGGTGTCAACGGTCTTAGAATATTCTTATATACAGCACTAGCAAATATCGGTTGTATTTCAGCAGTCATTATTTTAATTTACGCTTTTTTAAAAATCTAGATGTATTTTTTATAATATCTTTTTTAACTCTTTCTGTATCGAGTTTAAAGTCTACATTTTCAATATCACTTTCGTATGATGACAGCATTTCCTTGAGATTATGTTCAAATGTATCCCAATTTTCTTGTGCCTGCTTAGAACTTAATTTTATTTCCCAAACTTTGCTATTTTTAAATGTAACAGTGATTGAATCTAAGTACTGGAGAGGAACTACGTTTAACGTAATCTCTCCAAATACTTCAGGCCAGTGTTCAACTACATCTTTGGGAAATTGCTTTCCCTTGGTCACTCTTTAACTGTTTGTTTTTTCTTAGTTGGTACAAGCTCTTCGGCCATACGGCGAAGATTAGCAGCTTCTTTAGCTAATCGATCTGCATCACTGCGATATTTTTTAGCTAAGGCTTCGTCATCCATTGGCTCTAATGTTTGATTAACACTTGTACTAGTTGTTCTACCTAGATCATCTATAGCAGACTCAGCCGGCATTTCTTTAACTTGAGCAAGTTCTTGTATTTCTACATTTTGACTTGGATTAGGTTTGATTGCTAAATCTTGTACACTAACACCTTGTTGCTCTGCAATAATCTGATTCAATTCTGACAACAAAATTGAAGTCTGATTGTTTGGTAGCATTTCAATTTGATCAGTAGGAACTTTAGCCAACAATCCGCGAACATGCAAATTTGGAAGCATTGTACTGCCGTCTGAGAAGATTGCTCTAGCTAGTACTTCGCTAAATTCGTTAGCAGATTGTGCTGCCGATGATTCAACTAGTTTAATTAGTTGATCGTGGTAGTCTGGAGTTAGGCTTTCTGTTTGAATAACTAAACAGTTAAAAGCGTCCCCTGGTAATGTTCTAAATACAACAAGGCATTTTCTACCTGTTGATTTAATCCTACCAATGTGTTTGTAGTTTTGCATATTAAGCTCCTTGAGCAGGTGTTTTTGCTACTGATTCTAAAAATGCTGATAACTTTGTGTATGTTTGTCCTACTAGTAACATTTCATTAGGTTTAAAAGCACCTCTTGAACTAGCAACATCAATAATAGACTTCATTGCACTCAAGTCATTAATTGTAAGATCTGTTGATTCGCGTGATTGTTCCGCTTGTGGTTGTGTTGGTGCTGTTTGTTCAACAGCAGGTGTAGTAGCTTGATCGGTCATATGATCTCCTTATATAGATTATATATGTATATTAATTATCAGTTAGACTAAATGTGGACAGGCAAGTTTGAAGAAACTAAGTTCCTTTTCCTGTTCAAAGCCTATTTTAGTAGCGTAGATAATAGTATTGTCTACTAGGTCAACAGCCTGCCCAATGTAGTATCGGCTGTTTAAATTGCTGTAGATCCAGGTATCTAGACTTTTATGAAAAGTAGGTGTATACTTTGGTAAAAGAGTATAATGAAAATGCTGTGCAGGAAATGCAACTTTTCTAAGTTCAAGTGCATTTAATTCGTTAACTTTTCCGTTTTTTAAAGCCATTATTTGTGACCTATGATCATATATCGCGTAAACGATCCGCTTTCGAAATTAAATGTTTTTGTACCCTCAAACAAAGGTACAGACAGCGGATACATATTTTTAAAATGTTCTAAACTAGTAGGTTTATTCACATGGTCATCGATTTCTAAGTCGTTGCCCTGTAGTAAGCATAACATTCCTTCGTGGATGTTTTTAAACCATGTTTGATTATCAAAGTGTTCAGTGGCAGTGTTTATAACGCAATTAGTACCGTCGTCATATGTGAGAGTATTTGCGTCTTTAGGGATTGCTCTAAATTTCCATTCAGCCATTTCCCAAGTATTATTAACTGTATTTGCCACAGAACACGCACTCGCATCAAAGTCGTAACTACGACACCATTCAATCATTTGACGCCCACGTGCCTTAAGAATAAAGTGAAGAAGCCCATACCACCCTCCTAGGATACTGATCCTAAGGATATGAGTATGAGCCGCTACACGTTCTAATTCCTCAGCGGCCCAAATTTTACTTTCAACTTGTCCCGCTGAGAACGCATCACTATCAATTTTTAAATTCATAGTATGCGTGAGCACCGAATGGAGGAACGATAGTATTGTTACCGTGGATCACAAAGAATGTGTCGCAGTAGTTCTCGTCACCCCAACTACCCCAAGGATAACCGTCTGTGAACATGATAAACTTCTTAGGCATAATATCATGTTCTTTCATGTATTCCCAGTTAACATCAAACTCGGTACCACCGCCACCCATTACTTCGTACTCCATAATGTCCTGGCCGTAACCGTCAAAGTCTTGTTCGTTATAGACTTTAGTGTCAAAGCACCACAATTTAATCTTGTACTCTTTGTACTCGTCCATAATGCCTTTAACTTCACTAATAAAGTCTTTAGCTTGTTCGTCACCGATACTGCCCGACATGTCAATGGCAATACAAATGTCAATGGTCTCGTCGTAGTTAGTACCTGGCAAAATTGCATTCATATGCCATGCCTTACGGTTAGGACGCATAAAGGTATAGTCGTTTTTAATAGTGCTTTGGATCTGTTGACGCAGAATTTCACGCCAGTTCATCTTAGGCTCTGTGAGCTCACGAATCATACGTTGGATTTCTGCAGGCACATTACCGGCACCAGCAGCCTGTGCGGCACTAACCATTGCCTCTTTAATCTCGTCACGGATCTGTTTCAGCTCTTCTTTACTATATTTAGGCTGTCCATCTTTGCCATCTTTTTCCCAGTCAATATGCTCGTCAAGCAGTTGACCCAATTGCTCAAGACTTTTATTATCCATGTCGTCATAAATCTCGTCATAGATTTGTTCTGAGCTTTTGCCGTAGTGTTTTGTATCGTGGAAGATTTTAATCTTTGGGGGTTGTTCTCCAATCTTATCTCTAATAAGAGTTCCGTTTACAGCATAGTCGGCCGCGGCATTCCAAATACTACGATCACGACCTTCAACACGGAGCATGTGTTCAAATACGTTGTGTAGGATTTCGTGTGCAACAACGAACTCAACTTGTTTAGTTGTAAGATCGTTAAAGAATGTTCGATTGTAAAATAGGTTGCGTCCATCAGTGGCCGCAGTCTGGCACCAATCGCTAGCATCTTGAATTTTAAGACGAGTTGCCATATTACCAAAGAATGGATGGCGGAGTAATAGACCAACTCGGGCTACTACAATTTTATCTACAATTGGGTCTAGATTTGATGACATTTTTTTGCTCCAAAATATTTATTACAGTATATATTATAACAGGACCCGCAGGTCCTGTCAATTGGATTTGGCTACTAATTAACGCTTTTCTGTAGCGGCCGCAATGTACTTACCATATTTGGCATGGAAGTCATCAAAACACTTGATCTCGTCTGGATCCAACGGCAATTGATATTGTGTCAATGCAAGTTTGGTACCCATAACAACCAATTCTGTTTCAAAATTATCCATCATAAACTGGAAGAAGTAGTTGACTTTGTCATTGAACTTCTTGTCGTTTTTGTCAGCGGCATCCTTCAACTCGTAGCACAAAGACACAGTCAAAGAGTACATGGCACTAATTTCTTTAGTATCCATCTTCTTTACCTTACCGTCAAGGATTTCTGACGGGTTAGGAAGTTTACTAGCAATCTTACGATGTGCCATAAACTTAACTGCAAGACCTTCACCGACTGCACCTGAGATCAAATCTGTCAAAGTACCTTCGTCTTCGTCATCGTCAAACAAGAGTTCAGATACAAATGACCAGCTACGCGGAGTAGCAAATGCACGTGACGCACTCTTTGGATCAAAGTCATACAAGTCCTTCTTAGAGAAGGTCAAGAAGCCAACTACGTCCTTGTGGATCTTGTTGTCAACAGCCCAACCAAAGTAGTCGTCCCAGTCAACTTTCATTTCCAAGTGAACGAAACGGTTAGCCAACGGAGCAGGCATGCGATATGTAACACCCTTGTCAGTTTCACGGTTACCTGCGGCAACAATGAGTACATTGTCTGGCAAACGATAAGTACCAACACGGCGGTTCAAAACCAACTGATAAGCCGCGGCCTGTACAGCAGGTGCCGCTGAGTTCATTTCATCCATGAACAAGATAATCTTATCATGCTTTGCGGCCATCTCAGTATCGGGCAATTCAATAGGAGGTGCCCAGTTCATGCGATTCGCATTACTGTCAAAATATGGAATACCTTTAATATCTGTAGGTTCCCAAAGACTCAAACGGATATCAATAACATGAGCGTTCAATTCCTCGCCCATCTGTTTGACAATGTCTGACTTACCAATGCCTGGGGGGCCCCACAAGAACAGAGGACGATTGGCTTTAAAGGCACGACGAAGAGACTTTTTAGCTGCCTTCGGGCCAACTGTACGAGAAATAATTTCGCTCATTTTAACTCCTGGTTGAAAAAATTGTTAAGAACTAACTGTCTATGTATCTATTATACACAGAAGCTGTCTCAGTGTCAACAACTTTTTAGGAGTTTTCGTCCGTTTGGACGTCTTTATTTTGATTATTCATTGCTTTAACTAGGCCATATTTTCGAATATCGTCCGAAAACATGTATAGCTCAAAGCTCTTTCTTTCAGAGAATACTGTGATGCTTTGGTTTGTGAGGTAGTATGGACTATCCATGTGCCTATCAAAAAATATGATAGTTTGTGGACTTAGATCAATTGGCTCAGTAAATGGAACTTCATAACTACGTAATTCCAAATCGTTTATCAAGTAGTCAAATCCTTCTTCGCTTAGACGTAAGCCACCGGACTCTTTACTTCTATGACTTTGCCACCACTTGTACATATGATGCTTTATATTGGCTGCATCTGTACTCTTTTCCTTTTGTTGTAGGAAAATTTTGGTGTAAGTCTCTTTGGAAATCATTTAATAATTTCACCAGACGTTAGTTTAACTACTTGAAAGTCTTCGCAGTTAAACATACGATTTAATTTTTTTGCAAGATTATGTGCGTGTCCTGGATTGCTAAAACTTACTTTTTTGTATTTTGGTCCAGGATAGCTAGTTAAGCTATTTGATGACTTTAAATTAAAAGGCTCGTTTTTATAGAACACAGCCCATATTGCATCTGCTTCTAAAATCTGTTCGCTCTTATAGTTCTTTTTATTAATAAATTCTAAAAGAACTTTTGGTTTCGGTCTACTCATATATGCGTCCTTAAATTAAGTACGCATATATTTATCAATTATTGGTAAACCCGCCACCGTCCATACTAACCGTTACAGAACCACCGCCACTGGCTTCTAATTTCTTAAAAACAGTATCGTAATCCTCTAACAATTTTGCTGTAACTTCGCCTAGACAGTAGGCCAATGCTTTAGCAGTTTTAAGGTCGATCTTAATTTCACGTTGTTGTGTAAGATCGGCAGCTTTTACCTGTTGTATAAACTGCTGGATTGGAATAGTATTAATCGGATTTGGCATTTGCTAGCACCTGTTTCATTTCTAACTCACTTTTAAAAGGACCCTTAAACGGATATCTTTCAATAGTAATCAGCTTAGGGCAAAAGCTCTTAACCCAGCCCTTGTCAAATTTAATTGTGTAGTAGCCTGCACAATACAAACTCTTACTTGCACTTGATTTTGTAAACAAAGGCAGTTTACGTTGAATATTAAACAATGGATTAAAAGGTCGGCAACTAGTAGGATATCCGTAGACGTCTCTAACTTCAGTGTGTGTGATCTTTACCTTGTCGTTAACTTGAAAGAAGTCTTTGCCGAACTGTTTGACCAATTCATCTTTTTTAGCAAAGTATGTTTCTCCACCTTTTGAACTCAACATATATTTGTTGTTTTCTTTTTTATGTAGGATACCGACCTTCTCGCCGTCTTCTTCTACAATCCAGAACTTGCCGTCAACTACTGGCTTTGCTTTAAAATTCATTCTTATTCCTCCACATGTGTCTGTCTTATTTGGACATGTATTAATATACTCACAAATTTCCATTATTGATACCTCGCTTGGAATGGATCAGCATAGCTCTGAACACTATCCATAATTCTTTTCATATCATACAGCTGACAGAATTTTAAAAGCCTAATACCAACTTGACTAATATTCTTAGGCTCTTTAGTTTGTTCTTCGATAGTATCTGTGATAAGTTTACGAATATTCTCGGGCTGAGCAGTTAAGTCAATTAGCTGTACATTTCGATTATAGTCGTCAATAACTTTATGCTCATCGCCATTATGGTCGACCCAGCGTTGTAACATGAGGTTGTTCCACGCCCAACCTTTTTTATTACGATCTTCAAACGCTTCTGTAAGACCCACTTTGTTTTTTGTACCTTTAGTACGAACACCTGGATAAGCACTAAAGACATTATCTCCACTGTCGCCGCGAATACATTTTTCAAACAGTAACCATTGTGGATCAGGGACAGCCTTAGGCTCTTTAGTTTTCTTATCGATAACCAATTTGCCCTTCTTGTCAAAGATACCTTGTAAGGTGTGCGTCTCTTCTGCTACACCATTGTACTGTTTCACATTAGGTGCTAGCAATTGATGAAAGTCGCTGTCTGTTGAGATAATCACGTGATCATCGTTAGGGTGTGTCTGAATAAAGCCTGCGATAAGATCGTCGGCCTCTAGCTGAGGATGACGCAAGACTGTACAGTTAGTCTTAGACTCAACAAACTCTTTAAAAGCGTCAAATGTTTCCCAGAACAGCTTATCTTCTTCTTGCTCTTTAGCAGTCATAGCCGCACGGGTTTCTGCACGATTGGCTTTGTACGGCTTATAAAAATCCTTACGCCACGAGCGACCTTCTAAGCAGAATACCACATGGGTACCGTTAAAATCGTTCCACGCTTTTTTAACACTATTAAACATAATGTGCAGAGCCATGCCAACTTTAATATCAGCATCTCCTCTGACTACGTGACGACTACGAAAGAATGTATTTGCAGTATCTACTAAAATATATGTCATGAAACTTCTGATTTGCCTTGTGCTATAGGAACAACATTAATATAACCAGCACCGCGATTTGGATCCATGCCTTCTTCTGTTAGCATGTTTCTGACAATATCGCGGAACCAACGATCAACAATTTCTTCATCTGGATCACCGTCAAAACCGTAACCAGCTTGCTTCAATTGTACTATAAAAAGTTCGTTCCAGTCAAGTTCAAAAAAGCCATTTCTTATATTGTCTTTGTTTACATGTGTGTCAAGTACACTTACCCAAGGCTCGCCTTTTCGAGTAGCACGATCCTTTGGGCTAAGTTTAGCTTCTTCTTCGGCAACTTTGGCTCTTTCAGCTGCCGCCACTGCTTCTTCTGCCAGACGTTTAGCATCTTCTGCCGCTTTGATGCTTGCTTCTGTTTCGGCTTTGATTTTATCAATGCCAAATAATTTTTCTACAAATTTACGCATTAGGTTCCCCACTCATTCTTGAAAAGCGGAACCTGCAATCTATCACTGTATCTAAGTCCGTGTTTCATTGCAAGTTCTGCAACTCGACGATTATTTAGTGTGTAAACTGACTCTACTCCGCCCACTGGCATTAGGTATACATGCCCTTTAAATCCTGCTTTACGATATGCGGCAATAGCACATTCAGCGTCTGCAAAATCTTGTTCAGTGGCAATAACAAACTTCAAATAAGCTGTGCCAACATCTTCGTATCTGCAAACAATTTCTGGGCAAATAGCATCTTCCCATTTCTCGCCACTGCAAGGAAGTTTGGCACTTACGCTGAATGTAATTTCTCTTTCGAAATCAACATTAGGCATTTGCCATTGAACTAGATAGTCTATAAATTCTTCACTTAGTTCTTGAGTGCCGTTAGTTTCAAATGTGATTTCTTTAAGACCTTTCATTTTAGGATGATTAAGCAAGTCTGGATAACTGCGTTGCCAACCTAGCAAAGGCTCACCACCTGTAATTACGAGATGTTCGTCCCGCCATTCTTTGTGAGGTAGCGTATCCACAATAGCATCGGCAATCGCACTAGTGTCCATAACGGGAGATAGATGCTTAAAGCGAGGATCCCAACTAGCGTAACTATCACAACCTGTACTAACCAAAGGAAGCGATTTGTACTCGGTGTAAAGATCTGGGTTAATATTTTCTGCTTCATTGCTTAGTTCTCCTCTTGACATGCCAAAGCCTTGACATTTAAAGTTACAGCCAAATGTGCGTAAGAAAACAGAAGGTACACCCATATAGCGACCTTCTCCTTGAATGCTGTAAAACAGCTCTGCGATTTTAATTTTACTCATAAATTCCTTTAAATTGGCATTAACGAAAATTGACCAAGAACTCCCGGACCGGGGTGATCTAATACATCAAAGCCTAATGTGATACGCGGTGTGTCAAATTGTACACTAGTTTCTACTTTATGTCTACGCTTTCCGGGCCCAATATAGATATTGCCAACTTCGTTGTTAATTTTATATTGATCAAATACAGTAGCTGACTGTTTAGGATCTATAGAAATATATCCATGAAATGACCAATCATGATCATGCCAATCGAGCAACTGATGCGGCTCGTGATAATTAATCCATGCTTGTAGCCATAGCGGGTTGTTATGTCCTGCATATTCTCTAATGACTGTTTTTAATTCAGTTAGTAGATCGTAAAACAATCTGCTAGCAGATGTTAGGCAAAATACATTATAAAATCTGTAAGTCCATGTTGAATCTTTTTCTGGAAATTCTTTTCGAAAGATTTCCAAAGCATAGTTAAGCTCGTTAATAAACTCTTGTTGCTTTTCAACAATTAGCCGAGAGCGATATAACTTAAAATTTAAGTCCGTATTCTCAGCAATTAATTGGATTGTCATTGTTTAAATAATTCCAAATTAATAATCTTTGCCACACGTTCGCCAACATCTTCGCCGCTAGGGATAACATACGTTTGACTATCGTGTTTATCTTTACGTTCGTCATAGTGTCTTACATTAAGAATTCGTCCACCCACAGCTGAACTTAATTCAAATGTAATACGACCTTCGCCTTCTGCACGACCTCGTTCTATTGCCATTGCTGTTCCCATAGCTAGCCCTCTAATTGCTTTTGATTCTTGATAATCTCTGTCTGCTTCGTATTTGGATTTATTTTCCCACATGTCGCGGACTTTGCCATATAACCATTTGTCTAACCATTTCATAGCGACATAATCCTTTTTAATTCTTTATTAGCTTCTTCAAACCAACCTTGTTCGAGATATGTTTCGACCAGAAGTTCAGTTAACGCATCTACTGCTTCGTTGTGACCGTATTGCGGATATACTTGTGTCCACTTAATATTATATAAATGATTTTTATCGTTCATTTGCAAGTCTCCAACCAATCGTCTAACTTTTTAGCAGCCTCGTCAAACTCAACAGCCCACACTTTAGCATAGATTATATTTTCTTTAATTTCCATATCAAAGGGAATAGTACCATTAAATCTAAAATTGTCAGGTACATCTGTTTCTACAATATACTCTTGTAAATTCTTTGCACGTTGAATAAAATGATCCATTATATCTTTAGCTGTTTCCATTATGCATCCTCTGGTTTAGGGTTTGCCTCACTCCATGGCCATGATGTTCTTGGATCTGGACGTGGCTTTAATTTAACATTTTCTTCAATGACTGTGCCGTCATCTTCGCATAGGCTAATTTGATATGGCCCGATAATTTCTAAATAATCATCTTCGACTTGCCAGTCGTGAGTGCCATCAAACAACCAAGCCGCACCACCAATGTCTGGAACATTCTCATCATCTGGATCGCCTTCGTGATAGCACTTCTTAATAAACTCTTGTGCTTCTTCATCTAAGTCGTCACTGAATTCCCACTCAATATGAATACTGTCTTCAAGTTCGGATCCCCAGCCGCAATCATTTTTTGCATAAGCAGACGGGTCACCTTCGTATGGAAGGTTACAGTCAAGATCTTCTTCAACGAATCCTTGACCCCAACGATAAGTTTCCCTAATGTTAAACCAGCTAATGCTTCCGTTTTTATTTTCACGGAACATTTCTACATGCCAAACAATACTTTTCTTTTCTAGCGGTTTAATAAGATATACTTTAGTCACGTTTGAAAAATCCTTTAATAGATTGTATTAGATTATAGAATCTAAGAGAGTGTGCATTAATAATTGGTGGTCGATAAGGGCAACGTCCTTGCCGCCAATCGCAATCGGGTGATACTTCTTTCATACAGTAGTCACATTTAATTGGCATAATTATCTCGGAGCAAACTCTTGTTGCAGTTTAATGTTATCAAAGAACTCTTTCTTTGTATTGCCGTCATCTTTGAAGGCACCTTTAAGAACAGTGGTCTGTGTCAAAGAGCTATGTGCCATAATGCCGCGGTTCTCACAGCAACCATGTACTGCTTGGATGTAAACACCTAGGTCTTTGGCTCCTGTGGCTTTCTCGATTTCCCTAGCAATGTCATTGCAAAGTTCCTCCTGGAGAGTACCTCGACGGGCACACCACTGAGCGATCCTTGTATACTTGCTAAGTCCGATGAGTTTCTCAGCCGCAATAATACCAATATAAGCA
>JACCED010875189.1_pt1 | contig 40950 bp, 42 predicted proteins | sample 7455021 | NCBI WGS metagenome assembly JACCED01 (sample SAMN15323456, study PRJNA562643) | freshwater metagenome | isolation source: river surface water | place: USA:Blue River Watershed | collected 2017-08-19
CCTATTGCCGCGCCACCACGGGCGGTGGCAGTGGGCAGTGTGGCTTCATCCGAAACGCAGACCAACAGGCCCTGTGCCGCGCCATGACCGGCGGCGGCAGTGGGCAGTGCGGCTTCATCCGGGACGCCGACTTGCAGGCGCTGTGCCGCGCGCGGTCTTGAGGCTCTGCCCGCACCCAAGGGGTATTTGGTAGGCCGTGCTGGACTTGAACCAGCGACCAAAGGATTATGAGTCCTCTGCTCTAACCAACTGAGCTAACGGCCCCCGAGTGGTCGATTCTAGGTCGGCAGCAAGCAGTACCATCCCTGCATGACCCTGCAGGATCTGTTTGGCTACGCGGCCGCCACCCTCACCACCCTGTCCTTTGTGCCCCAAGCCGTGCTCACCGTGCGCACGCGCGACGTCAGCGGCATTTCTCTGGGCATGTACAGTTGTTTCACCATCGGTGTGGCGCTGTGGCTGCTGTATGGGTTGGCTTTGGGCGAGTGGCCCATCATCGTGGCCAACGCCATCACACTGGCACTGGCGGCCACCATCCTGTGGACCAAGCTGCGCTACGGCCCCAAACCCAGCACGCCCATGAGAGGTGACGCCCCATGACCGAACCCAGCACCCCTGTTCGCCTGGCCACTTTCGCCGAGTTCTACCCCTTTTATCTGGGTGAACACGCCAACCGCACCTGCCGGCGCTTGCACTTTGTGGGCACCAGCCTCGGGTTGGGCTGCTTCATCGCAGCGGCTGTACATGCGCAGCCCAGCCTCATCCTCTTGGGCCTGCTGCTGGGCTACGGCTTTGCCTGGGTGGGGCACTTCGGCTTTGAAAAGAACAAGCCGGCCTCGTTCAAGCAGCCGCCGTATTCCTTCATGGGTGACTGGTCGATGTGGTGGCAAATCCTGACCCGCCGCATCCCTTTTTGAAGCGGGCTTGAATCGGGCCTGAAGCCAGCCACTAGCCCCTCAGCAGCGCAAAGCCCTTACTTTTGGCTCAGCGCGTGGCTCACCATGCGCGAGGTGATGTCCACGATCTGAATCATGCGGTCATATGCCATGCGGGTGGGGCCGATCACACCCAGCGTGCCCACCACTTGCCCATTGATCTCATAGGGGGCACTCACCACCGACAGCTCTTCAAAGGGCACCACGCGGCTCTCACCACCGATGAAGATGCGCACACCCTCGGCGCGGCTGCTGGTATCCAGCAGGCGCAGCAACTGCGCCTTCTGCTCGAACAGATCAAACAAGCGGCGCAGCGAACCCATGTCCTGCCCAAAATCCTGCACGCCCAAGAGGTTGCGCTCGCCGCTGATCACCACCTGCTCGGTGGTCTCGGCCAGCGCCTCGCTGCCGGCGTCCACGGCGGCCTGCATCAGCTGCGCGATCTCCGCGCGCAGGCTGTCCACCTCACCCTTCAGGCGCAGGCGCATCTCTTCCAGGGTGATGCCCGCGTAATGCGTGTTCAGGAAGTTGGTGGCTTCCACCAGTTGGGTCTGGGTGAAGTCCTGTGTCGTGAAGATCACGCGGTTTTGCACATCGCCGTCTGGCGCCACCAAAATCACCAACACCCGACGCTCACCCAAGCGCAGGAATTCGATGTGGCGAAACACCCCCGCCTTGCGCGGCGCGGTCACCACGCCCACGAAGTTCGACAGGTTGGACAGCATTTGCGCGGCGCTGGCAATCACCCGCTGGGGCTGGTCGGGGGCCAGTTGCTGCCCGGCCACGGCCACCTCGGCGGCAGCTGGCTCGGTCTCCAAGGGCCGCACGGTGAGCATGGTGTCCACGAACAGCCGGTAGCCCTTGGCCGTGGGCACCCGCCCGGCGCTGGTGTGGGGGCTGGCAATCAGGCCCAGCTCTTCCAGGTCGGCCATCACGTTGCGTATGGTGGCGGGGCTGAGCTCCAAGCCCGAAGCGCGCGACAGGGTGCGCGAACCCACGGGCTGCCCGTCGGCGATGTAGCGCTCCACCAAAATCTTGAGCAGGGTGCGGGAACGGTCATCCATGGTTTTGGCTGCGAGTTTAGGGGCACTTCCAAGGGTGGTCACAGCCCGGGTTTGCCATGCTTTAATTCGATGCATCATGGCCAAGCCCTTTCGTCGCGCCGCCTTGGTGGGCAAGTACCAGGCACAAGGCATCCGAAATGTCCTGGAAGACATCGCGCACTTCCTGGAGCGCTCCGGCGTGGAAGTGGTGCTCGAGCAGGAAACCGCGCTCAACACCGGCCTGAGCGAATTTGGCAGCGTGGCCGCGCAGGAGCTGGGCCAGCGCTGCGACGTGGCCATCGTGCTGGGCGGTGACGGCACCATGCTGGGCATTGCGCGGCAGCTCGCCCGCCAAGGCGTGCCCCTGATCGGCATCAACCAAGGCCGCTTGGGCTTCATCACCGACATCCCCATCGAGCAGTTCCAAGAGGTGCTGCCGCCCATGCTGGCCGGCGAAGTAGAAGTCGAGTCGCGCACGATGATCGAAGGGGGTGTATGGCGAGACGGCCATCGCATCTTCGAAGGGCTGTCCCTCAACGATGTGGTGGTCAGCCGTGGCGCCACCGCCTCCATGGTGGAGCTGCGCGTGGATGTGGACGGTCAGTTTGTGGCCAACATCCGGGCAGACGGTCTCATCCTGGCCTCACCCACGGGCAGCACCGCCTACGCCTTGTCGGCGGGTGGGCCCATCATGCACCCGGGCATCGCGGGCTGGCTGTTGGTGCCGATTGCCTCACACACCTTGAGCAACCGGCCCATCGTGCTGCCCGACCGGGGCGAGGTGTGCATCGAAATCGTGGCCGGCAAAGACGCTTCGGCCAACTTCGACATGCAAAGCCTGGCCAGCCTGCTTCACGGCGACCAGGTTCGGGTGCGCCGCTCCGACCACACGGTGCGCTTTCTGCATCCGCAGGGCTGGACCTACTACGGCACCCTGCGGCGCAAGCTGCGGTGGCACGAAGGGGTGGTGTGATGCTGCGCCGGCTGTCCATCCGCGACTTTGTCATCGTCACCTCGCTCGAGTTGGACTTTCACGCGGGCTTTTCGGTGCTCACCGGCGAAACCGGCGCAGGCAAGTCCATCCTGATCGACGCGCTGCAGTTGGCACTGGGGCAGCGTGCCGATGCCCTGGTGGTGCGCGAAGGGGCGGCCCGGGCCGACATCAGCGCCGAATTCGACTGTCCACGCAGCCTCTTGCCGTGGCTGGCCGAAGCCGGCCTGGAAACGGAAGAGGGTGCCTTGCTCTTGCGGCGCAGCATTGACGCCAACGGCAAGAGCCGCGCCTGGATCAACGGGCACAGCGCCACGGCCGCACAGCTCAAGCAGGTGGCCGACCACGTGCTGGACATCCATGGCCAACACGCCTGGCAAAGCCTGACCCGCCCCGCTTCGGTGCGCGCCCTGCTCGACGCGGTGGCCGCGGTTGATGCGCGCGCGGTGCACGCCGCCTGGCAGGCCTGGCGCCAAGCGCGTGAAGCTTTGGAAAAAGCCCGCACCCAGGCCGACGCCCTGGCCCGTGAACGCGAAGGCCTGGCCTGGCAACTTGGTGAGCTGCGCAAATTGGGCCCGGCCGAAGGCCAGTGGCGCGAACTCAACGACGACCATGCACGGCTGTCGCACGGGCAGTCGCTGATCGAAGCCGGCCAAGCCAGCGTGGAGTGCTTGGATGGCGAAGGCGACTCGGTGCTTCGCGGCTTGCACACCGCACTGCAGCGCCTGCACGAGGTGCAGCGCCACGACCCGCGCCTGGGCTCGATCACCGAAACCCTGGAACAGGCCCAGTCCCTTCTGGAAGACGCCGCACACAGCCTGCGCAGCTATTTGGGCCGCACCGACACCGACCCGGCGCGCCTGCAAGAACTCGACGAGCGCCTGTCGGCCTGGATGGGCCTGGCGCGCCGGCTGCGCCGCCAACCCGAAGAACTGCCGGCCCTGCTGCAGCAATGGGAGCAGGAGCTGCAGCAGCTGGACCAAGCCATCGATCTGGACGCCCTGCAACAACGCTGCGAAGCCGCCTTGGCCGATTACGAACGCGCTGCCAGCGCAGCCACCAAAGCGCGGCGCAAGGCTGCCCCCCGCTTGAGCCAGCAGGTCACCCAAGCCATGCAGCAGCTGGGCATGGCGGGTGGGCGCTTCGAGGTGGCCCTGTTGCCCGAAACCGAACCGCAGTCTTGGGGCCGCGAATCGGCCGAGCTGCGGGTGGCCGGACATGAGGGCAGTGAACCACGCGCCTTGGCCAAGGTGGCCTCGGGCGGCGAACTCTCGCGCCTGGCCCTGGCCATCGCGGTGACCACCGCACAAGACGACCCCGATGGCGCGGCCACCCTCATCTTCGACGAGATTGACGCGGGCGTGGGCGGCACGGTGGCCGACACCGTTGGCCGGCTGATGAAGCAACTGGGCCGGCAACGCCAGGTCTTGTCCGTCACCCACTTGGCCCAGGTGGCCTCCTGCGCCGACCACCATTACCTGGTCAGCAAACAAGCCCAAGCAGGCCACACCAGCAGCAAGGTGGCGGCCGTGGACGGTGAAGCCCGGGTGGCCGAGTTGGCGCGCATGCTCGGCGGCGAACGCCTGTCCACCAGCGTGGCCCACGCCCAAAGCCTGCTCGAAAGCGGGCGCTCATCCACCACACCATGAACTCGGTAGGTACCCAAACCGCGCGCAAGCTGGTGCTGATCACCGGCATTTCTGGCTCGGGCAAGTCGGTGGTGATGAACGCCCTGGAAGACGCCGGCTACTTCTGCGTGGACAACCTGCCGCCCGAACTCTTGCCTGCGTTTTTGGAAGTTGAGCGCGCCAAGGGCGAGCCGGAAGTGGCGGTGGCCGTGGACGTGCGCAGCACCGGGTCACCCTCGGTTCTGGCCGACCTCATCCGGCGTTTGTCGGGTGACGGCTTGGAGGTGCGCACCATCTTCTTGGAAGCCTCTACCGAAGTGTTGGTGCGCCGCTTTTCCGAGTCGCGCCGCCCCCACCCCTTGACCGGCCGTGCTGCGCTGGGCGCATCGGCACAGCCCCTGGACCAACGCGCCCTGGTCGAGGCCATCGCCCTGGAGCGGGAAATGATGGCCGAGATCCGCAACCTGGCCACGGTGGTGGACACCAGCAAGCTGCTGCCGGCCCAGCTGCGTGGTGCCGTGCGCGACCTGCTGGGCATTCCCCATGGGCGGCTCACACTGGTGTTCGAGTCCTTTGCCTACAAGCACGGGGTGCCACTGGACGCCGACTTCGTTTTCGATGTCCGGGTCTTGCCCAACCCCTACTACCAGCGCGAACTGCGCCCGCAAACCGGGCGCGACACCGCGGTCATGGACTACCTCAAGGGTCAACCCGAGGCGCAGCGAATGATCCAGCACATCGAAGGCTTCATCCGCCCATGGCTGACCGAGTTTCAGCACGACCAGCGCAGCTACCTCACCGTGGCCATTGGTTGCACCGGTGGTCAGCACCGGTCGGTGTACGTGGCCGAACAACTCGCCGCGGTCTTCAGCTCACAGGTGGTGACGCTGCTGCGCCACCGCGAACTGGCCGAGCGGGGCCGTACATGAACACGAACACCCGGCTCAGCCCGCAGTGGTACGAGGCGGTGCCGCTGTTTCCGCTGCAAACGGTCTTGTTTCCTGGTGGGATCTTGGGCCTGAAGGTCTTTGAGGCCCGCTACCTCGACCTGATGGGCCATTGCCTGCGCCACGGCGAGCCCTTCGGGGTGGTGTGTCTGAAGCAGGGCTCTGAGGTGCAGCGCGGCAGCGCGGCCACGGCCACCGAGGCCCCTGCACGCCTGGAAGGCTGCGCCACCTTGGCCACGCTGGACGAAGTGGATGCCGACCAACCCGGCATCCTGCAGATCCGCTGCGTGGGCGCGCACCGCGTCAAGCTCACCCACCCCTACCAGCAGGCCAACGGCCTGTGGCGCGCGCAGGGCGTACCCGTGGCCCCCGACGAAGCGCTGCCCCCACCCGAGGCCCTGCAAGGCGCGGTGCAAGCCCTGATCGACGCCATCGGCTCGCTGCAGGAACAGGGCCTGGAGCCCTTCACCACGCCGCACGAGATGGGCAACGCCGGTTGGGTGGCCAACCGCTGGTGCGAGATCCTGCCGATCAGCCTGGCGGCCAAGCAACGGCTGATGGAACTCGAAGACCCCGTGATGCGCCTGCAACTGGTGGACGAGTTCCTGCGCAACAAGGGCGTGATCCGGGGTCAGGGGCGTGGGCCCAGGCAGTAAGCCTGCGCCGCTTCAGCCTCCAACAACACCCGTATCGGTGCGGGCAGTCCACTGGCCAGCGCATCGTCCAGGCCCATCCACACCCAGCCGCCGTCAGGTGCTGCGGGCGCCGCCTGGGCACCGTTGAACACCACGCGGCGCGGCTGCAGGGTCCAGTCCAGGTGGGTCAGCGCATGCTGCACCGCCGGCAAAGGGTGCAGCGGGCAGGCCCAAGCGGGGCCCAGGGCGGCCAGGGCCTGTGCCAGGGCCTGCTCGTCGTCAAACAGGGGCAGGGTCCATAGCCCACCCCAGATGCCTTGGGCAGGACGCTTGTGCAGCAACACCTGCGCGGTGGCGCGCTGTGGGACGGGCCCTGGGGCCTGGTGCAGCGCCAGCAACAGCACCGAAACGCGCTGGCCTCTCTGGCTTTTACGCGTCTTCACCGGATAGGCCTGAGGCTGACCCTGGGCGTGGGCCAGGCAATCGGCCTGCACCGGACAGCGGTCACACTGGGGCCGGCGCAGGGTGCACACCGTGGCACCCAAATCCATCAAACCCTGGGTGTAGGCCTCGATCCCGCTGCCTGCGGGCAGAAGTGCCTGGGCCACGTCCCACAAGCCTTGCAGACCCGCGGGCTTGGTCACATCTTGCGCATAGGCCCGGTGGCGCGCCAGCACCCGCTTGACATTGCCGTCCAGGATGGCCACGCGCTGGCCACAGGAAAAGGCCGCCACCGCTGCTGCGGTGGAACGCCCAATGCCCGGCAAGGCCTCCAGAAGCGCCGCATCGCGCGGGAACTCGCCGCCGTGGCGCTGCATCACCGCCTGCGCACAAGCATGCAGGTTGCGCGCGCGGCTGTAGTAGCCCAGTCCGCTCCACAGCGCCAACACATCGTCCGTCTGCGCGCGCGCCAAGTCCGCCACGGTGGGAAAGCGCTCGAGAAAGCGGCCGTAATAGCGCAGCACCGTGGACACCTGGGTCTGCTGCAACATGATCTCGGACAACCAAATGCGGTACGCGTCGCGCGTGCCCTGCCAGGGCAGTCCGTGTCGACCGTGCAGGCGCTGCCAGGCCACCACGCGCGGCGCAAAGTCCTGCGGCAGCGCAGGTCCAGGAACCGATGCCTTCATCGCTTCTGACACTGCGGGCAGAAAAAGGTGGAACGCTGCCCGATCACCACACGGCGAATGGGTGTGGCGCAGCGCGTGCAGGGCAGGCCCTCGCGGCCGTACACCCGCGCCTGGTCCTGAAACCCACCGCTCATGCCATGCACATCACGAAAGTCCCGCAGGGTAGAGCCCCCCAAGGCCAGGGCACGCAGCAGGGTCTGACGCACCGCCTGCAACAAGCGCGCGCAGCGCGGACGGCTGATGCGGTGGGCACGGGTGCGGGGGTCGATGCCCGCATCGAACAGGGCCTCGCAGGCGTAGATGTTGCCGGCCCCCACCACCACATCGCCGGCCAGCAGAACCTGCTTGATGGGCGAGCGCCGGCGGTGCACCTGCTCATAAAACCAGGCCTCGCTCAAGGCTGGGTCATCCGGCTCCAGCCCCAGGCCGGCCAGAAGCTTGGCCGCCGGCGGCTGGTCCAGCCCGGCCGACCACACCACCGCGCCAAAGCGCCGAGGGTCGGTCAGCCCCAGCACGCCTCGGTCGGTGTGGATGCGCACGTGTTCATGCAGGCCCGGCGGCGCATCGACAGCAGCGCGGGGCTTGAAGGCCAAGGACCCCGACATGCCCAGGTGCACCAGCAGTCCGCCGCCCGGCAGCGCCCCCGCGGGCTGCGGCGCGGCGTGCGAAGGCACCGCCGCCGTGTGCAGCGACAGCCACAGGTACTTCCCGCGCCGCGCCACCGGCCCGAACACCGCGCCCACCGGGCTTTGGGGGCTCACCCCCAGCGGCCAGCGCAGGGGCTTGCCCATCTCGACAGACTCGATGCGCGCGCCCTGCAGCAGGGGTGCCAGGGTTTGGCGGGTGACCTCAACTTCGGGCAACTCGGGCATGGCTGCATTATTGAGGCCCGCGGGCAGCCTCCACCGGTGCAGGCCCATGCCCATCCTCCCTAGAATGGGCGCGCACCCTAGAAGGCACCCATGACCTCCACCCCCACGCGGCCCGCGACCGCGAGCGCTTTCCTGCCGGGCCCACTGTTGGCTTCGCTACTGGGCCTTGCGCTGGCTTGGCCCGCCGCGGGGGCCTGGTCACAAACCGCACCGCGTGCGCCTGCTGAAGCGGCCACGGGCAGCGGCACGGAGGCCTCCGCACAGCCCGCCCCGTCGTCCCGGCTGGACGCCCCGCTGTTTTACCAGTTGCTCATTGGCGAGCTGGAGCTGCGCCAGGGGCAGCCGGCCACCGCTTATGCGGTGTTGCTGGATGCCGCGCGCCGCACGCGTGACGAGTCCTTGTATGAGCGCGCGGTGGACATTGCGCTGAAAGCACAAGCGGGCAACGAGGCCTTGGTGGCGGCCACCGCCTGGCGGCAGGCGCTGCCGGCCTCGTTGGCGGCCGTGCGCGCACAGGTGCGCATCCTGTTGGCACTCAACCGGCTGGGGGCCATGGGCGAACCGCTGCGCCGCCTGATCGAGCTGACCCCCGATGAAGAGCGCGCCGGCACCATTGCAGCCTTGCCGCGCCTGCTGCGCGGCCACCCTGACCCGCGTGCGGCCCTGCAACTGATGCAATCGGTGCTGATCCCGCTGGCCGAGCGCCCCGCCACACGAATCCCGGCCCAGTTGGCCCTGGCCCGGGCCCTGATGCAGGCCGGCCAAAGCGCGCCGGCCCTGGCATTGGCCCGAGATGTGGCCCAGCGCCAGCCCGATGCACCAGGCCCCGCGCTCTTGGCCCTGGAAATGCTGGACATCATCCCCGAGTCGGAGGCCGTGGTGTTGCAGTATCTGGGCCAAGCACAGGCCGAACCCCAGGTGCGCCAGAGTTACGCGCAGTGGCTGGCCCTGCGCCAGCGCCATGGGCCGGCCTTGGTCCAACTGCAGCGGGTGACGCAAGCGCTGCCGGAGTCCGCCGGCGCGTGGTTTCAGCTGGGTGTGGTGGCCGCAGACATTCAAGAGCGTGCCCAAGCCACGGCGGCGCTCCAGCGCTTTTTGGATTTGGACACGGCGCAGGCTCAGGCACGTGCTGCGGCCTCGGCGTCCACGGCCGTGTCGGGCCGCGGCGGCCCTGTGGGCTCGGGCCAACCCGAGCGCGAAGACGGGTCAGCGCCAGAAGAGGAAGAAGCGGGTGCACGCGAAGCCGGCCGACAAGCGCTGCAGATTCAGCAGGCCCGGCGCAACCGTGCGCGGCTGCTGCTGTCCCAACTGGCCATCGACCAGGGCGACTTCGCCGCGGCGCAGCGCTGGCTGCAGGCCATGGAGGGTCAGCCCACGGGCCTGGAGGTGCAGTCCCGCCGCGCCTTGATCCTGGCGCGCCAGGGCAAGCTGGACCAGGCCCGCGCCCTGATCCGCTCGGCCCCGCAACCCACGGCCGCCGAAGCACTGGGCAAGCTGCTGGCCGAGGCGCAGTTGCTGCGCACGCTGGAGCGGTGGAAGGAGGCCCGTGCCGTGTTGAACCGGGCTCGGGAGCAACACCCCCAAGACACCGATGTGCTGTACGAGTTGGCCTTGGTGCTGGAGCGCATGGGGCAGCACGAAGAAATGGAGCGCCACCTGCGCCGCATCCTCGAACTGCGGCCCGACCACCACCATGCGTACAACGCCCTGGGGTACTCGCTGGCTGAGCGTGGCGTTCGGCTGGAGGAAGCGCAACGCCTGATCGAACGCGCACTGGAGTTGGCGCCGGGCGACCCCTTCATCACCGACAGCATGGGCTGGGTGCTGTTCCGCCAGGGCCAGGCCAGCAAGGCCGTTGAACTGTTGCGCCAAGCCTATGAAGCGCGGCCCGACACCGAAATCGGCGTCCACTTGGGCGAAGTGCTGTGGTCGCTGGGCCAGCGCGACGAGGCCCGCCGCATCTGGCGCGAGTCACGCGAACGCGATGCCCAGAACAAGCTGCTGCGCGACACCCTGGCCCGGTTCAAGGTGGATTTGTGACCGGCTTGGGGGTATGGGGTTGGGCATGAGGCCTATGAGGCCTGAGAGGCCTGTGATCCTGGGATCGGGCCTGCGGCGCCGATTGAACGTGCACGCCACGGCCGCCCGCGCAGCCTTGCTGGGCTGCTGTGTGCTGTTGAGCGCGTGCACCGCCCTGGGCACGCGGCCGCCTGAACCCAGCCCAGAGGCCCTTTCAGCCACCCCCTCGGCCACCTCATCGGCAGGGGCCTCGACGGTGGCCACCGTGCAGGCCGCGCCACGCCAACAGTTCAGTGGGCGCTTGAGCCTTCGGGTGCAGCAGGTGCGCACCGGTGCCACCGATGGCGCCACCCTGCTGTTCGAATTCGAGGGAACGCCGCAGGACGGCACCCTGGTGCTGCAGACCGTGATCGGCACGGCGGTGGCCACAGCGCGCTGGAACGCCCAAGGCGCAGAGATCATCACCCCGCAGGGCAAGCGCACTGGGCCCACCCTGGACGACGTGGCCGTGGCCCTGTTGGGGCAGGCCCTGCCGCTGGAAGCCTTGCTGCACTGGGTGCGGGCACAGCCCTGGGGCAAGGCCTCGCACCAGGCAAGCCCGGAAGGATTTGAGCAACTGGGCTGGACGGTGTCGCTGGAGGGCTGGCACGAGCGCGTGATCACGGCGCGGCGCAGCGCCCGTGCCGATCGCCCCGATGATCTGGACATCACCGTGCGGGCCCGCCTGGACGAGGCCCCCTCACCCGAGCGATCGCACACGCCCTGATGATGAACACGCTCACCGACCTGCAGGCACCGGCCAAGCTCAATGTCTTTCTGCGTGTGGTGGGACGCCGCGAGGATGGCTATCACCTCCTGCAGTCGCTGTTCGTGCTGCTGGACTGGCACGACACGCTGCACCTGGAAGCCCGCCACGATGGGCAGATCCACCGCCACGACCTGGGGCAAGCCCTGCCGGCCGATGACCTGTGCCTGCGCGCGGCACGGCTGCTGCAGCAGCACAGCGGTTGCCGCCAGGGTGTGGACATCAGCATCCTGAAGGTGCTGCCCTCGGGCGCGGGCATGGGTGGGGGCAGCTCCGATGCCGCCACGGTGCTCATGGGACTGAACAGGCTGTGGAACCTGGGCTGGAGCCGGCCCCGCCTGGCGCAGTTGGGCCTGCAACTGGGGGCCGACATTCCCTTTTTTCTGGGGGGTGGCAGCGCCATCGTGGAGGGTATCGGCGAGCGGCTGACGCCCGTGGCCTTGCGCCCACGCCACTACCTGGTTGTGAAGCCCCCCGTTGGGGTGAGCACGCAGACGATCTTTCGGGACCCGGGCCTTACAAGGGACTCCAAAGCTGCTATAGTAGAGGGCTTTCTTGCAGACCCGTTGGTCATGGACGCCATGCTTGACGGGGGCACGAACCTTCCGAACGATCTTCAGGCCGTGGCTGTGAGGCACGCGCCCGAAATCGGCGAGGTGGTTGACTGGCTCAGCGCCCATTGGGGCCAGGGGCAGATGACCGGCTCAGGCAGTGCCGTGTTTGCGAGAGAGACCGTTGCAAACGCGCCTTTGATGGCGACCGCATCGGGCCAAAGCCTGCTTCAGGCCAAGCCCGAACCGTGGGAGGCGCGTTGGTGTCGGAGCCTGGTGCAGCACCCCGTGGTGGCGCGTCTGGGCTGAAGGCAGTCAAGGGCTTGTGCCCTTGCAAGGTTGAAGGGTGTGGCGCAAGCCGCATCCGGTGTAGGGGAGTCGCCAAGTTGGTTAAGGCATCGGATTTTGATTCCGACATGCGAGGGTTCGAGTCCTTCCTCCCCTGCCAAAGCATTCGTCCTCAGCGACGCCGAGCATCCGGCCCTGCCGGCACCCCCGGAGATTTCCGTGCTCTTCAACACCGTCCTGTTCACCGGTAACGCCAACCCCACGTTGGCCCAGGAAATCGCCACCCACCTCGGGGTCGACCTGGGCAAAGCGCATGTGGGGCGGTTCTCCGATGGCGAAGTGACGGTGGAGATCCAACAGAACGTTCGCGCACGCGACGTGTTCGTGGTGCAGTCCACCTGCGCGCCCACGAACGAGAACCTGATGGAACTCATGATCATGGTGGACGCCCTCAAGCGCGCCAGCGCCCGCCGCATCACGGCCGTGATCCCCTATTTCGGCTATGCACGGCAAGACCGCCGCCCGCGCAGCACACGGGTGCCCATCAGCGCCAAGGTGGTGGCCAATCTGCTGGAAACCGTGGGCGTGGAGCGCGTGCTGACCATGGACCTGCACGCCGACCAGATCCAGGGCTTCTTCGACATCCCGGTGGACAACATCTACGCTTCGCCGGTGTTGCTGTCCGACCTGAAAAGCAAGAACTACCAAGACCTGGTGGTGGTGTCGCCTGATGTGGGCGGGGTGGTGCGCGCGCGCGCCCTGGCCAAGCAACTCGGCTGCGACCTGGCCATCATCGACAAGCGCCGTCCGGCGGCCAACGTCTCGGAAGTGATGCACGTCATCGGCGAAATTGAAGGGCGCAATTGCGTGATCATGGACGACATGATCGACACGGCGGGCACCCTGTGCAAGGCCGCCGAGGTGCTCAAGGAGCGTGGTGCCAAGCGCGTGTACGCCTACTGCACCCACCCCATCCTGTCAGGGCCTGCGGTGGAACGCATCGCCTCCAGCCAAATGGACGAGGTGGTGGTCACCAACACCATCCCGCTGTCCGAGCCGGCAGCGGCCTGCAGCAAGATCCGCCAGCTGTCCGTGGCCTTCCTCTTTGCCGAGACCATCCGCCGCATTTCGGACGGTGAGTCGGTTACTTCCCTGTTTGCGGAGCAGAACAACAATTTCTGATCCCACCCATTCGGTGCAGTGCCCCTTGCCAAGCGGGCTTTGCACTGATGTCGCCGACCACAAGGGGCCTGTGCCCTGCGGGTCATCTTCCTTCGAAGCCTGGTCGCGGGCTTCGAGCTCTACTTGGAGTGTTTTATGAAATTCGTCGCCTTTGAGCGCACCCTGCAGGGGACCGGAGCGAGCCGCCGCCTGCGCAATGCCGGCAAGGTGCCCGGTATCGTTTACGGAGCCGGTGAGCCGTCCATGATCGAACTCGATCACAACGCGCTGTACCACGCCCTGAAGAAAGAATCCTTCCACTCGTCGATCCTCGACATGGAAGTGGGCGGCAAGTCGCACAAGGTGTTGCTGCGTGACTTCCAGATGCACCCGTGGCGCCAGCAGGTGCTGCACATCGACTTCCAGCGCGTGGACGCCACGACCAAGCTGCGCAAGAAGGTGCCCCTGCACTTCACCGGCGAAGAGAATTCGCCCGCCGTCAAGACCGACAAGTGCGTGGTCTCACACGTGGCCACCGAAGTGGAAATCGAGTGCTTGGCCATGGCCCTGCCCGAGTTCATCAACGTGGACCTGTCGGGCCTGGTGCGCGGCAAGTCGCTGCACGTCTCGGACATCGTGGCCCCTGAAGGTGCCAAGATCGTTCGCCACGGCAGCCTCAACCCGGTGATCGTTGCGGTGGCCGAGCCCAAGGCTGAAGAGGAAATCGTGACGGCCGCCGCGCCGGCTGCCGAGCCTGCCAAAGGCAAGGGCAAGAAGGACGAGAAGCAGAACAAGAAGTAAGCCCCAGGGGTCCGTCCCCTGGTCTGCTGCAAAGGGGCACTTCGGTGCCCCTTTTGCTTGGCGCCGGCGGCGGGTCCCAGCAGGCGGCACCCAAGGTGGTGCCCCATGAGGATGCACGCGCGGCCCGCACAAGCCCTCACCCCGCCCGGATAATCCGCCCATGATCCGACTCATCGTAGGCCTGGGCAATCCCGGGCCCGAATACGCCGACACCCGCCACAACGCCGGATTCTGGTGGGTGGATGGCGCGGCGCAGCGGCTCAAGGCGCATCTGTCGCCCGACAAGGCCTACTTCGGAGAAGTGGCACGGGTGAACAGCCCCTTGCCCGGCCTGTCCCAACCCGTGTGGCTGCTCAAGCCGCAAACCTACATGAACCTCAGCGGCAAGTCGGTTGGGGCCTTGGCGCGCTTCTTCAAGCTCAGCCCCGCCGAAATCCTGGTGGTGCATGATGAACTCGACCTGCTGCCGGGGCAGGTCAAGCTCAAGCAAGGGGGCGGGTCTGCCGGCCACAACGGCCTGAAGGACATCAGCGCGCAGCTGGGCTCGCCGCAGTATTGGCGTCTGCGCCTGGGGATCGGCCACCCGGGTGACCGCGCTGAGGTGGCCGCCTTCGTTCTGCGCAAGCCGCCCGCGTCTGAGCGCGAATTGGTCGAGCAAGCCGTGGCCAAGTCCCTGCAGGCACTGGAGCCCTTCCTCAGGGGTGAGTTGGAGGCCGCTGGCCGCCTGATCCACGCGCAACCGCAGCGCCCCAAGCCGCCGAAGCCGCCCCAGCTCCAGACACCCCAGCCCACCGAGCCGCCCGCGCCATCAGCGCCTGCGCCCAATGCCAAGACGGACGGCTGAAGACAGCTGGGGCCTCTGGCGGCGCCTGGCGGCGGGCCTGGCCGTCTTGGCTGGCGCCCTGGCGGCGGGCACAGCAGGTGCTGCGGGTGCGGCAGCACCCGTGAGCGCCAGCGCTTCCGCGCCCAAGGCCAGCACCACCGTGTATCGCTGCACGCCGCCGGCCGACCGGCCCGGGTCGGTGCTCTACACCGACCAGCCCTGCTCCGGTGGCGTGGCCCTTCAGGCCCTGGACGGGCGCTCGAAGGCCCAGGCCCAGGCCGCACAGGCGCGCGTGCACCAAGAAAGCCAGTGGGTGCAAGCCCAAGCCGAACAGCGGCGCCGAGAAGCGCTGCAGCACGCCGCCCTGGCTCAGCGCCAACCGACGGTCATGGGCCGTCAACAGGTGGACATCAGCCCGCAGGCCCGCCGTGATGCGCTGCGCGAAGCGGAGCTCAGGCGGCTGGCCCGCCCTCACCGATCGGTGCTGCCGGGGCCTGCGCCCGAGCCTCGCGCTGCAGGCGGCGGTAGCGTTCCCAAAGCGAAGCCTGATCGTCCTTGACCATCGGGTTCAAGGGTATGCAGTCCACCGGGCACACCTGGCGGCACTGAGGCTCTTCAAAGTGACCCACGCACTCGGTGCAGCGCTGGGGGTCAATGTCGTAGTGCTCGGCGCCCATGGCGATGGCATCGTTGGGGCACTCGGGCTCGCACACATCGCAGTTGATGCACTCGTCGGTGATCATCAGGGCCATGCTCAGCCCCCCTTGGCACCCGTGTGCGGCAGCGCCGCCTGGGCGTCGCGCTGCTGCTTCTTGGCCTGCAGGCGCTGCAACACGGGCGGCGCCACGAACTTGCCCACGTCCCCGCCCAGCATGGCGATTTCACGCACAAAGGTGCCGCTGACGAACTGGTAGGCGTCGCTGGGTGTCAGGAACAGCGTCTCCACATCGGGCATGAGCTGGCGGTTCATCCCCGCCATCTGAAACTCGTACTCGAAGTCGCTGACCGCACGCAAGCCACGCACCACCACGCGCGCACCTTGGCCCACCACGAAGTCTCGCAGGAGGCCTTCAAAGGGCATCACCCGCACCTGGGGCCAGGCCGAGCAGGCTTCCTGGGCCATGGCCAAGCGCTCGTCCAAGTCGAACAGGGCGCGCTTGTGATGCCCGGCGGCCACCGCCACGATCACCGAGCTGAACAGGCCGCTGGCGCGGCGCACCAGGTCCACATGGCCCAGGGTCATGGGGTCAAAGGTGCCGGGGTAGACGGCCGTCACGCCGGGGGTCGTGTTCATGTTGGCTGCTGGGGGCTGAACTTCCACAGGTGGGCATGCACCGCACCGGCCTTGAGGTGGCGGTGGGGCAGCAGGCCCGGTGCTTCCAGGCTCCATTGTGCCGGGGCTTCCAGATACAGCCAGCCCCCGGGCTTGAGCAAGGGCATGGCCCGCTGCCAGGCCGCCTCGAACAAGTCCTCATCAAAGGGCGGGTCCAAGAAAATCAGGTCAAAGCCTGCGGGCGGCTGCGCGGCGGCGGCTCGGCCCATCCACACCAGGGCATCGGCCTGCAGCACCTGCACGCAGCGGGCTTGCAGGCGCTGTGCGCTGCTGGTCAAGGACTGGGCCAGCATGGGGTCGGACTCCAGCATCACCACGGGGCCGGCCCCACGCGAAGCCGCCTCAAAACCCAGGGCACCGCTGCCGGCGAAGGCGTCCAACACCGCCCAGTCGCTCAAGTCCTGGCCCAACCAGTTGAACAGGGTCTCGCGCACGCGGTCGGGCGTGGGGCGCAGCCCGGGCCTGTTGGCCACGGGGAGCTTGCTGCGTTTCCACTGGCCTCCAATCAGGCGAACCTCGCCCGCCCCTGCCCCAGCCGCCGCCCCCACACGGCGCTTGGCCGGCGCAGCCCGCCCGCTGGGCGCACCGCCTCGGCTGCCAGGCTTCAAAGCCTCACCGGCACGCCACGTGCGGCCATCAGCGCCTTGGCTTCGGCCACCGTGTGCTGCCCGTAGTGGAAGATGCTGGCGGCCAATACCGCATCGGCGCGGCCTTGCTGTACACCGTCCACCAGGTGCTGCAGTTCGCCCACACCACCCGAAGCGATCACGGGTACGGGCACCGCGTCGCTCACCGCGCGCGTGAGTTCCAGGTCGAAGCCGATCTTGGTGCCGTCGCGGTCCATGCTGGTCAACAAGATTTCACCCGCGCCGAACTCGGCCATCTGCCGCGCCCAGGCCACCGCGTCCAGCCCCACGTTCTGGCGCCCCCCATGGGTGTAGACATCCCATCCTGGGCCGCGCAGCGCCTCTTCGTCGGCCCGGCGGCGCTTGGCGTCGATGGCCACCACGATGCACTGCGCACCGTAGCGCTCGCTGGCCTCTTGAATCACCTCGGGCCGTGCCACGGCCGCGGAATTGAAGCTCACCTTGTCGGCACCGGCGTTGAGCAGCCGGCGCACGTCTTGCACCGTGCGCACGCCGCCCCCCACGGTCAAGGGAATGAAAACCTGGGAGGCCACGGCCTCAATGATGTGCAGGATCAGGTCTCGGCCATCGCTGGTGGCCGTGATGTCCAAGAAGGTGAGCTCGTCGGCGCCTTGCTCGTTGTAGCGCGCGGCAATCTCCACCGGGTCGCCGGCGTCGCGCAGCTCCACAAAGTTCACCCCCTTGACCACCCGCCCGCCGGTGACGTCCAGGCAGGGAATGATGCGCTTGGCCAGCATCAGGCGCGCCTAGCCGTTGAGCTCATCGGCCAGGGCCTGTGCGGCCTTGAAATCGAGCGAGCCGGTGTAGATGGAGCGGCCGCAGATCACCCCCTCCACCCCATCGGGCTCCACGGTGCACAGGGCTCGGATGTCTTCGAGGTTGCTCAAGCCGCCGGAGGCGATGACGGGTATCGACAAGGCCTGTGCCAACTTGACCGTGGCCTCGATGTTGATGCCCGTGAGCATGCCTTCGCGGCCGATGTCGGTGTAGATGATGCCCTCCACACCGTAGTCTTCAAACTTCTTGGCCAGGTCGACCACCTCGTGGCCCGTGAGCTTGCTCCAACCATCGGTGGCGACTTTGCCGTCCTTGGCGTCCAGGCCCACGATGATGTGGCCGCCAAAGGCGCTGCAGGCATCCTTCAAAAAGCCTGGGCTCTTGACCGCAGCCGTGCCGATGATCACGTAGCTGATGCCGTCATCCAGATAGCGCTCGATGGTGTCCAAGTCGCGTATACCCCCGCCCAGCTGGACCGGAATATCGTCGCCCACGGCCCGCAGGATCGACTTCACGGCCCCTTCGTTGACGGGTTTACCGGCGAAGGCGCCGTTGAGGTCCACCAGGTGCAGGCGGCGTGCGCCGGCATCCACCCAGCGCCGCGCCATGGCGGCCGGGTCTTCCGAGAAGATGGTGCTGTCGTTCATGTCGCCCTGTTTGAGGCGCACGCAGTGACCGTCCTTGAGGTCGATGGCGGGGATCAGCAGCATGGCTGGTCAGGGGTTCCAGTGGAGGAAGTTGCGGTAGAGCTGAAGGCCGTGTTCGGCACTCTTCTCGGGGTGAAACTGGGTGGCGAAAATGTTATCCCGCGCCACCGCGCAGGACAAGCGAACCCCGTAATCCGTATGCGCGGCGGTGTGTTCAGCGGCCACAGGGTCGGCCCAATAGCTGTGCACGAAGTAGAACCACGCGCCATCGGGCACGTCGGCCCACATGGGGTGACGCGGCCAGGTGGCCCCTGCTCCCGGCCCGCCGGTCTGCCAGGCCTGGTTCCAACCCATCTGCGGCACCTTGTAGCGGCTGCCGTCGCCTTGGCGCAGGCCTTCCAGCCGAAAGCGCCGCACCCGGCCGGGAATCAGGCCCAGGCCGGCCGTGTCCTGCTCTTCGCTGTGGTCCAGCAGCATCTGCATGCCCACGCACACACCCATCAGCGGCTTGGTGGCCGCGGCCTGCAGCACGGCTTCACGCAAGCCGGTGCGCTGCAGTTCATGCATGCAGTCGCGCATGGCCCCTTGCCCGGGCAACACCACACGCTCGGCCTGCAGCACCATTGAAGGGTCGGCGGTGACGCAGACCTGCACGCCCGAGCCGGCCGCCACATGCTGCACGGCCTGCGACACCGAGCGCAGGTTGCCCATGCCGTAATCAACGATGGCCACGGTGCGGGTCATGGGGTCAAACAAGGCCGTTGGTGGCCATCAACGTGGGTTCGAGGTGGCCTTACAGGCTGCCTTTGGTGGATGGGATGACACCCGTCATACGGGGGTCCAACTCCAAGGCCGCGCGCACGGCGCGGGCAAAGGCCTTGAAGATCGTTTCGCACTGGTGGTGCGCGTTGTCGCCGTGCAGGTTGTCAATGTGCAGCGTGGCGCCGGCATGGTTGACGAAGCCCTGGAAGAACTCGTACACCAGTTGCGTGTCCAAGGTGCCGATCATCCCCGAGCGGAAATCCACCCGCATGTGCAGACCAGGACGGCCTGAAAAATCAATCACCACGCGGCTGAGCGCTTCGTCCAAGGGCACATAGGCATGGCCATAGCGGCGTATGCCCTTCTTGTCACCCACGGCTTGCGCAAAGGCCTGGCCCAGCGTGATGCCCACGTCTTCGACCGTGTGGTGGCCGTCGATGTGCAGGTCCCCCTGTGCAGCGATCTGCAGGTCGATCAGCCCATGTCGCGCAATTTGCTCGAGCATGTGGTCGAAAAAGCCGATGCCGGTGTTGAGCTGCGCCGCTCCGCTTCCATCAAGGTCGATGCGCACACGGATGTCGGTTTCGCTGGTACGGCGGTGCACCTCGGCGATTCGGGCTGTCATGGTTGGCTTTCTTGGAGCGCGGCTTCGAAAGCCGCAAGCAGGAGTGTATTTTCTTCGGCGGTTCCGATGGTGATGCGCAGACACCCTGCCAGCAGCGGGTGTAGGCCCGACACATTCTTGATCAGCACCTTGCGCGCCTTGATGCCGGCAAACACCCGTGCCGCGTCCACCGCTTCGGGCATGCGCACCAGCACCATATTGGCTTGGCTGTCGAACACGCGCAGCCCCGGGTGGCGCGCCAGGGCCTGCATCACGCGGGCACGCTCGGCGCGGATGAGCCCGGCCTGCCGTTCGTACTCGGCCGCATGCTCCAGGGCGAACAACGCCGCTTCGGCGTTGAGCACACTCACATTGAAGGGCGGGCGCAGCTTGTCGAGTTCACGCACCAGGGCCGCGCGCCCCATCAGATAGCCGATGCGCACCCCGGCCAAGCCGAACTTGCTCAGGGTGCGCATGATCAACACATGATCATGCCGCTGCATCCAGGCCATCGAGTCGCGCTCAGCAAAGGGCTGATAAGCCTCGTCCATCACCACCAGGCCCGGAGCCGCCTCGATGATGCGCTCGATGGCCGTGTCATCCCACAGGTTGGCCGTCGGGTTGTTCGGGTAGGCCAGCCAGATCAAGGCCGGTTGGTGCTGCTCAATGGCCTGCAGCATGGCCGGCAGGTCCAGCTCGAAATCAGCGGTGGTGGGCACGCCCACGAAGCGAACGCCCTGCAACCGGGCGCTCATTTCGTACATCACAAAACCCGGCAACGGGGCCATCACCACGTTGCCCGGGACATCGAGTGCCAAGGTCAGCAAGCTGATGAGTTCGTCCGATCCATTGCCCAGCATCAGCTCGCAGCCTGCAGGCAGTTGCGCGTGCAGGGCCAAGGCGGCCTTCAGGTCGTCGATTCGCTCGGCCGGATATCGGTTGAGCGCCACCTCGGCCAGGCGCCGTCCCAAGGCCTGGCGCAGCGGCGCGGGCAGGCCAAAGGGGTTCTCCATGGTGTCCAGCTTGACCATGCCCGTGCTGGGCTGCACCGCGTAGGCGTGCAGGCCCTGCACATCGGGCCGCAGTAGGCGCTGCACGCGCGCCTCCAGGCTTGCAGGCGCTGCGGAGTGGGGCTTGGCGTTCATCTGCATCTGGCCGGCTCGAGGCGGACTGCCGTTCAGGTCTTGAGCCGCATTTCGGCGGCTTGTGCGTGGGCCTGCAGGCCTTCGCCATAGGCCAGTTCGGCCGCCACCCGGCCCAAGGTCTGGGCGCCAATCGGGCTGACTTCAATCAGGCTGCTGCGCTTTTGGAAGTCGTACACGCCCAGGGGCGACGAAAACCGTGCGGTGCCCGAAGTGGGCAGCACGTGGTTGGGCCCTGCGCAATAGTCGCCCAGGCTCTCGCTGGTGTAGGCGCCCAGGAAGATGGCGCCGGCGTGCTTGAGCAGGGGCTCCCACCGGTGCGGCTCTTGGCTGCTGACCTCCAGGTGCTCCGGGGCGATGCGGTTGCTGATGTCGCAGGCCTCTTGCATCGACCGTGTGTGGATGAGGGCTCCGCGCCCTTGCAGCGATGCGCGGATGATGGCCGCACGGGGCATGCCGTCGATCAGGCGATCGATCTCGCGGTGCACCGCATCCAGGTACGCCGCATCCGGGCACAACAGCACGCTTTGCGCCAGCTCGTCGTGCTCGGCCTGGCTGAACAGGTCCATGGCCACCCAATCGGCAGGCGTGCTCCCGTCGGCCAGCACCAGGATCTCGCTGGGGCCCGCGATCATGTCGATGCCCACCGCGCCGAAGACGCGCCGCTTGGCGCTGGCCACATAGGCATTGCCCGGGCCGGTGATCTTGTCGACCTTGGGCACCGATGCGGTTCCGTAGGCCAAGGCCGCAACCGCCTGCGCGCCGCCGATGGTGAAGGCCCGGTTGACACCGGCCACATGCGCAGCCGCCAAGACCAGCTGGTTACGCTCCCCGCGCGGGGTGGGCACCACCATCACGATTTCACCGACGCCGGCGACCTGTGCCGGCACCGCGTTCATCAAGAGAGAGGACGGGTAGGCCGCCTTGCCCCCGGGGACATAGATGCCCACACGGTCCAGTGGCGTCACCTTCTGTCCCAGCAAGGTGCCATCTTCGTCGCGGTACTGCCAGCTCTGGCCATTGGCCTGCAGCTGGCGCTCGTGGTACTGGCGGATGCGCGCGGCCGCCTGCTGCAGCGCCTGGCGCTGTGCCGGGGTTATGGCATCAAAGGCACGCGCGAAATCCTCGGCCTTGAGCTCGAGCCCGGCCAGGCTGCTGGCCTGCAGGGCATCAAACCGCGCGGTGTACTCCAGCACCGCTTCATCACCGCGCCGTCGCACATCCGACAGGATGTCCGCCACACGCTGCTCAATGGCCTCATCCTGCTCGTCCGACCAATGCAGCAGCGCTTCGAAGCGGGCTTCGAAGTCGGCGTCGGTGGTGCTCAAGCGGTGGATCGCGGTGTTCATGACGGTGGTGTGAGGAGGCTCAGTGGCAACGGGGCATGTCAGGGTGCCACGGCGGATTCAATGGCCCGGATCAGGGGGCCCATCAGGTCAACCTTGGTCTTGAGCGCGGTTTGGTTGACCACCAGCCGCGACGAAATCGGCATGATCGTTTCCACCTCGACGAGGTGGTTGGCCTTGAGCGTACTGCCAGTGGACACCAGGTCCACGATGGCGTCGGCCAAACCCGTCAGCGGCGCCAGCTCCATGGAGCCGTAGAGCTTGATCAGGTCCACGTGCACGCCCTTGTCGGCAAAGTGCTGGCTCGCCACCTGGGTGTATTTGGTGGCCACGCGAATGCGCGAGCCCTGGCGTACCGCAGCGGCGTAGTCAAAGTCATCTCGCGCGGCCACGCTCATGCGGCAGCGGGCAATGTTCAGGTCCAGCGGCTGCACCAGGCCGCGCCCCCCGTGCTCCAAGAGCACGTCCTTGCCGGCCACGCCCACATCGGCACCGCCGTACTCCACATAGGTGGGCACATCGGTGGCCCGCACCAGCACCACGCGCACATCGGCCCGGCTCGTGGGCAGGATCAGTTTGCGCGAGGTGTCTGGGTCTTCCAACACCTCGATGCCCGCCGCTTTCAGTAGCGGCAGCGTTTCTTCAAAGATGCGTCCTTTGGACAGGGCCAATGTGATCATCATGCGTCCTCAGATCGGCGGGCCCTTGATGCGTTCGATGTCCGCGCCCAGCTCGCGCAGTTTGCGTTCCATGCGGTCGTAGCCGCGGTCCAGGTGGTAGATGCGCTGCACCAGGGTTTCGCCCTCGGCCACCAGTCCCGCAATGACCAAGCTGGCCGACGCGCGCAGGTCGGTGGCCATCACCTGTGCCCCTGAGAGGCGAGGCACCCCCTGGACCACTGCAGTGTGCCCGTCAACGACGATTTGCGCACCCAAGCGCACCAACTCGTTGACGTGCATGTAGCGGTTTTCGAAGATGGTCTCGGTGATCGTGGCAGACCCTTGGGCGATGCAATCCACCGCCATGAACTGCGCCTGCATGTCGGTGGGGAAAGCGGGGTACTCGCTGGTGCGAAAACCCACCGCGCGGGGCCGTCCTTGCGCCTGTATGCGGATGCCGTCTTCCAGGGCTTCAATGGTGGCCCCGGCCTGGCGCAGCTTGTCGATCACGGCTTCCAGGTGTTCGGCGCGTGCGCCGCGCAGCAGGGCCTGCCCGCCGGTGGCGGTCACCGCGCACAAGAAAGTGCCGGCTTCGATTCGGTCGGCGATGATGTGGTGGCCCTGGCCTTTTGCGCTGCGCGGCGCACCCAGACGGTCCACGCCTTGGACCACCAAGCGCCGGGTGCCGATGCCATCAATGCGGGCGCCCATGGACACCAGCAGCTCGGCCAGGTCGGTGACCTCAGGCTCCTGCGCCGCGTTGTCCAGCACCGTCTGCCCCTGGGCCAGCACGGCTGCCATCAGCAGGTTTTCGGTGCCCGTCACGGTCACCATGTCGGTGGTGATGCGCGCGCCTTGCAGGCGGCCGCTGGGCGTGGGCACCCGGGCTTCGATGTAGCCATGCGCCACCGTGATCTCGGCCCCCATGGCCTGCAGACCCTTGATGTGCTGGTCCACCGGGCGAGAACCAATGGCACAGCCACCGGGCAGCGAGACACGAGCACGGCCATGGCGCGCCAGCAGCGGGCCCAGGACCAGAATCGAGGCCCGCATGGTCTTGACCAGCTCGTAGGGTGCCTCGGGCCGCTCCAACCCTGCAGCGTGGAGCAGCAGCTGCGTGGCGTCGGGCTCGGGACGCTGCACCTGCACGCCCATGTGGCGCAGCAACTTGGCCATGGTGGAGACGTCCTGCAGGTGCGGCACGTTGTGCAGCACCACCGGCTCGTCGGTCAGCAGCGCTGCACACAACTCCGGCAGGGCGGCGTTCTTCGCGCCGGCGATCTGCACCTCACCCTGGAGTTGGCGACCGCCTCGAATCAGCAGTTGGTCCATGGGTCAGCCCTGCGCCTGCCACTCGGCCGGCGTGAGCGTCTTCATGGACAGGGCGTGGATCTGTTCGCGCATGCGGTCGCCCAAGGCGGCGTACACCCGCTGGTGGCGCGCCACGCGGGACTTGCCGTCAAATTCGCGGGACACGATGGTGGCGAAAAAATGCCGGCCATCGCCTTCGACTTCCAGGTGTTCGCAAGGAAGGCCAAGCGCAATGAAGCTGCGCACCTCTTGGGGCGTGGGATCTGCCATGCGCCCATTGTATCGACCGGGGGTTAACCCGAATCGCCGCTGGCTTTAGGCGCGGATCTTGTAGCCGCGGGCCAGCAGGTGCAGCGCCCCTGCAGCCACCACCACGAAGGCGGTACCCACCACCGTCAGGCTGAACCACGGGGACACGTCAGACTGCCCGAAAAAGCCCCGGCGAAAGCCATCGATCATGTAGAAGAAGGGGTTGAAGTGGCTCACCTGCTGCCAAAACGCCGGCAAAGAGTGGATCGAATAGAACACACCCGCCAGAAACGTCATGGGCATGATGATGAAGTTCTGAAAGGCCGCCATCTGGTCGAACTTTTCAGCCCACAGCCCCGCAATCAGGCCCAGCGACCCCAACAGGCCCGAGCCCAGCACGGCAAACACCACGATCCACCAAGGCTCCACGAACGACAAGGGCACGAAGGCGGCCGTGACCACGAACACCCCCAGGCCCACCGCCAGGCCGCGCACCATGGCCGCGCCGACATAAGCGGCAAACCAAGCCCAGTGCGACAGGGGCGTGACCAGCAGGAACACCAGGTTGCCCGTGACCTTGCTTTGGATCAGCGAGCTGCTGGTGTTGGCAAAGCTGTTCTGCAGCACGCTCATCATCACCAGGCCCGGCAGCAAAAAGCCTGTGTAGCCCACCGAGTCGTACACCTGCACGTGGTCTTCCAGCACATGCCCAAAAATCATCAGGTACAGCAGGGCGGTCAGCACCGGCGCACCGATCGTTTGGAAGCTGACCTTCCAGAACCGCAACACCTCCTTGCGAAACAGCGTGGAGGCGCCTTCAAAAGCAGCCAGGCCGCGCTTCATGGCTGGCCTCCGTGTGCCGGGTTCTGCATGATCTCCAGAAAGACATCCTCCAGGTCGGCGCGTCCGATCTCCAGGTCTTCCACCCGAACACCCGCTTCTCGCAAGCGCTTGAGCAGCCCTTCCACTTCCTCGGCGTGATGGGCCTGCAGTTGCACGCTGCGCCCAGTCACACGGGCCTGGGCCGCCACATCAGCGGGCAGCGCCTGGTCGGTCTTGAATCGCAGCATGGTGCTGGCCGTGCCCGCCAGCAGGTTTTCGGTGCGGTCCAGGGCCACGATCCGCCCCTTTTTGAGCATGGCAATGCGGTTGCACAGCGCCTCGGCCTCTTCGAGGTAGTGGGTGGTCAGCAGCACCGTGTGGCCTTCCTTGTTCAAGCGGGAAATGAAGTGCCACAGGGTTTGCCGCAACTCCACATCCACACCCGCGGTGGGCTCGTCCAGCACGATCACGGGAGGGCGGTGCACCAGGGCCTGGGCCACGAGCACGCGGCGCTTCATGCCGCCCGAGAGCTGCCGCATGTTCGAGCGTGCCTTGTCGGCCAAGCCCAATCCTTCCAGCAGCTCGTCGATCCAGGCGCCGTTGTGGCGCACCCCAAAGTAGCCGCTTTGAATCACCAAGGTTTCGCGCACGCTGAAGAAGGGGTCGAAGACCAATTCTTGCGGCACCACCCCCAGCGCTTTGCGCGCCTGGGCGTAATCGGTGAGCACATCGTGGCCCATCACGCTCACACGGCCCGAACTGGCGCGGGCCAAGCCGGCCAGCACGCTGATCAGCGTGGTCTTGCCCGCACCGTTGGGCCCCAGGAGGCCAAAGAACTCACCGGGCTCAATCTGGAAGGACACACCATCCAGGGCCTTGAGGGAGCCGCGTGCGCCGCTGTAGGTTTTCTCGACGCGATCGAAGATGACGGCTGACATGGGTGCATTCTAGGAAGGGCGCGCAGATGGCATGGCCGGGCACTCGGGACACAGCTCCTGCAGGGTCCGCCAGCGAACGGCGCGGTCTGCAGCGGCCAAGGCCTTGACCGCGGCGTGAAAGCGGGCGAAGTCGCGGCCCTCGCGCTCGAACAAGGCTCGAAAGGCGGGTACCGGGTCTTGGTAGCTGCCCAGCAAGGCCAGACCCGCGTTGTTCAAGCCCTCCACCCAGGCATCGAACCGCCGCTCCTGTGGCCAGCGCCCGTTGCGCCATTGCGCGTACTGGGCCTGGAGCTGGGCCTTCAGTTCGGCTTTGCGCGCCAGCCCCTGCGCATCGGCCTGCCCGGCCCGGTACAGCGCCACCAGCTCGGCCTTGTGGGCCTGCAGCAGCGCCTGCAGCTCACGGCGCTGCAGCTGCAGCTGCTGCCAGGCCTGCCACTGCGCGGGGGCCACCGCCGCAGCGCTGGGGTGGCTGGCCCACTGCTCCAGGCCCAACTGCTCCACAGCCGTGGCATAGCCCTCACTGAAGGCCATGTCCCCCGAGGCATAAGCCACCTGGTGGGCCAGCTCATGAAAGATGAGGCGGGCCAGTTCAATGGGCGACCCGGTGGCGAAGGTGTTGAGCACGGGGTCGCCGCCCATCCAGTTGGTCCAGCCCAGCGTGGAGTAGGCCGACACCGGCACCACCTGCACCTCCCAGCCCTGCTCACGCAGGGCCTGCGCCTCTTGCTGCGCACGGGCCAAATGGAAGTGCCCTCGGTAACCCACGCAACCGGCCACCGGGTAGCACCAGGTCTTGAGCTCCAGCGACCACGCGGGGGCGGCCACCACGTTCCACAACACCGCCGGGCGGCCCAGGTCCGCGTAGCGCCGGTAGCTGGCGTTGTCGGGCAGGGCCAGCTGCGTGCTGGCGAACTGCCGCACGGCTTGCGCCAGTTGCAGCCGCTCGCGCAAGGCCACTGGGGTGCTGGGGTCGTCCAGCCAGGACTCGATGGGGCGTGCGGCCTGCATCACGGCCAAGTGACCCACCACCGCGCGCCCCCAGTGCAGCGGGTCCGCCGCTGCCGCCCTGGGCAGGAAGGTCAGCGCCAGCAGCGCGGCCAACAGCACCCCGGCTGCGGCGCCGCCGCGCAGCGTCCCGGCATCAGCCTTCAGCGGGGCTTGCATCGGCGAGCTGCACCTCCACCAAGCAGTCGTAGAAGGTGGGCGCACGGCCCAAGTCGGTCAGCCGTTGATGGGTCACCTCGTTGACATTGGTGCCCCGCAGGCCCAGCTTGCGCCACCAGATGCCCAGGCCGTTGACCACACCCGGGCGGGCGCGGGTGCTCACGCTCAAGCGGCAGTGGTAGCGCCCACGGTCGTTGAACACACACACGGTCTGGCCATCCAGCAGCCCACGTGCAGCCGCATCCTCGGGGTGCATTTCCATCAAGGGTTCGCCTTCAATGTCGCGCAAGCTGCGCACATTGACGAAGGTCGAGTTCAGAAAGTTGCGTGCCGGTGGCGAGATCATCGCCAGCGGGTAGCGCCGGGCCAGCTGCGGGGTGGAGGCCACGCTCTCGTGGTTGGGGATGTAGTCGGGCACCCCCCATTGCGGGCTGTGCACCCGTGCACGGCCGTTGGGCGTGGGGAACCCGCCCTGTGCAAAGGGCGCGTCCGGCACGCCCAGGGGCTGCCAGCCCTGCTGGCGCAGCGCGGCGAAGTCGATGCCCTGCAGCGCGCCGCGCGCCAGGCTCTCGTCATCATCGAGGAAGCAGGGGTCCTCAAAGCCCATACGTTGGGCCAGATCGCGGAAGATCTGGGCGTTGCTGCGGGCCTGGCCGCGCGGCTGCACAGCCGGCTCGTTGATCACCACATCCGTGTGGCCGTAGCTCGTGTGCACGTCCCAGTGTTCCAGCTGTGTGGTGGCGGGCAGCACATAGTCGGCTTGGTCGGCGGTGTCGGTCATAAAGTGTTCCAACACGACGGTGAACAGGTCATCGCGCTGAAAGCCCCGCACCACCTTGGACGACTCGGGCGCCACCGCCACCGGGTTGCTGTTGTAGACCACCAGGGCCTCAATGCGGGGCCCGAAGTCCTCACTGCTCGGGCGCAGCAGGTCGTCTCCGATGGTGCTCATGTTGATAGTGCGCTGGGGGCGGCCTTCCAGCAGGTCGGGGCGCTGCAGCCAGGCATCCCGGCGCACCGGGGCAAACCAGCCGCTGCTGGACAGCAGCAGGCCACCCCCCGGGTGACGCCAGGCCCCAATCAGACAAGGCAGCAGCGCCACCAAGCGAACCGCGTTGCCGCCACCGTGAACCCGCTGCATGCCGTAGTTCAAGCGTATGGCCGCGGGCGCGGCACCGGTTGCGGCACGCGCGGCGCCGTAGTCGCGGGCCAGTTCCTGCAGGTCCTGCAGTGCCACACCACACTCGGCGGCCGCACGTTCCAGTGTCCAAGGCATGGCACGCTCGCGCAGCACCTCAAAGCCATCGAGGTGGTTGCGGATGTAGTCATGGTCGAGGTGGTCGCGAACGATGAGCTCACGCGCCAGGGCCAAGGCCAAGGCGCCGTCGGTGCCTGGGCGTATGGCCAGGTGGCGGTGGCACTTGTCGGCGGTTTCCGTGCGCCTAGGGTCGATGCACCACAGCTTGGCGCCCTGCCGCTTGGCCTGTTGCACAAAGGTCCAGAAGTGCAGGTTGGAGGCGATCGAGTTGCTGCCCCAAATCAGGATGAGCTTGCTCTGGGCAAAGTGTTCCGTGCGCATGCCCACCTTGCCCCCGTAGGTGGCCATCAAACCCGCCGCACCCGCGCTGGCGCAGATGGTGCGGTCCAGCAGGGAGGCGCCCAGGCGGTGAAAGAAGCGCGCCGCCATGCTCTCGCCCTGCACCAGGCCCATCGTGCCGGCATAGCTGTAGGGCAGGATGGCCCGGGGGTCTCGGGCGGCGATGGCCTTCAAACGCGTGGCAATGTCATCCAAGGCCTCCTCCCAGCTCACCGGCTCGAAGCGCCCCGACCCCTTGGGCCCTGCCCTGCGCAGCGGCTGCAGCACCCGATCGGGGTGCTCCACCCGTTCCACATAGCGCGACACCTTGGTGCACAAGGCGCCATGCGTCATGGGGTGATCGGGGTCCCCCTGGAGCCTGATCACCTGCTGACCCTGCACCGTGACCCGGATCGCGCAGGTGTCAGGGCAATCGTGTGGGCAGGCCGCCCGAACGGTTCGGGTGCCGTGCAGGCCTTCGGGTGCGTGCGCAGGGGTCTGGGACATCCCAAGATGATGGCACAGCAGGGTGGGTGCCAGTGGCCTGCACGGTCATGGCCACGGGCATAAACTCCGCTCACGGGAGAAGCCCATGAAGCTCATCGAATCCATCCTGGCCGATGTCCCGGCCATCACCGCCATCCGGCGCGACATCCACGCCCACCCCGAGCTGTGCTTTCAGGAAGAGCGCACCGCCGAGGTGGTGGCCCAAGCCCTGCAATCCTGGGGCATCGAGGTGCACCGCGGCCTGGGCACCACGGGGGTGGTGGGCACCATCCGCCACGGCAACAGCACCCGGTCCATCGGCCTGCGCGCCGACATGGACGCCCTGCCCATGACCGAACACAACCGCTTTCCCCACGCCAGTGTGCACCCCGGCAAGATGCACGCCTGCGGGCACGATGGCCACACCGCCATGCTCCTGGCCGCGGCCAAGCACCTGTCGCAGCACCGGAACTTTGACGGCACGGTGCACTTCGTGTTCCAGCCCGCTGAAGAAGGCGGTGGCGGCGCACGAGAAATGATCAAGGACGGCCTGTTCGAGAAGTTTCCGGTGCAGGCCATGTTCGGCATGCACAACTGGCCGGGCATGAAGGCCGGGCAGTTTGCCGTGTGTGACGGGCCCATGATGGCCTCGAGCAACGAGTTCCACATCAAGATCATCGGCAAAGGCTCGCATGCCGCCCTGCCCCACAACGGCATCGACCCGGTACCCGTGGCCTGCCAAATGGTGCAGGCCTTCCAGACCATCATCACCCGCAACAAGCGTCCCATCGACGCCGCCGTGATTTCGGTGACGATGATCCACGCCGGTGAGGCCACCAACGTGGTGCCCGACCACGCCGTGGTTCAGGGCACGGTGCGCACCTTCACCATCGAGATGCTCGACATGATCGAGCGGCGCATGCAGGAGATCTCACAGCACACGGCGGCAGCCTTCGGTGCAACGGTGGAATTCCAGTTCAAGCGCAACTACCCCCCCACCATCAACCACAAGGCCGAGGTCGCCGTCCTGCGCGAGGTGATGAAGGATGTGGTGGGTGAGGAGAACACCCTGGTCTTCGAGCCCACGATGGGCGCGGAAGACTTCAGTTACTTCCTGCAGGAAGTGCCCGGCGCCTACTTCATGATCGGCAATGGCGACGGCAACCACCGCACCGCCGGTCACGGCCTGGGGCCGTGCACGCTGCACAACCCCAACTACGACTTCAACGACGAGTTGATTGGCCCCGGGGGCAGCCTGTGGGTCCGCTTGGTGGAGCGTTGGTTGGCGCCGCGCTGATCAGCGCAACATTCTCAGCAGGCCTGCGGTGGAGCCATCCAGGCCGCTGGTGTCGCCGCTTTCCATGCGGGGCAGCAGTTGGTTGCACAGGGCCTTGCCCAGTTCAACCCCCCACTGATCGAAGGCGTTGATGCCCCACACCGCCGCGCTGGTGAACACGCGGTGTTCGTACATCGCCACCAACGCGCCTAAGGTGTAGGCGTCCAAAGTCTGCAGGACCAAGGTGGTGCTGGGCCGGTTGCCGGGGAAGGTGCGGTGGCGCGCCATCACCTGCGGCGCCATGTCCGGGGACGCCGTGGGGGGGCTTTCCAATGCCGCCTCTTCGGCGCGCTTGCCCAACATCAGTGCTTGGCTTTGGGCCAGGCAATTGGCCAAGAGCTTGCGGTGCAGGTCGGGCCATCCGTGGGTGGGCGTCTTCACGGCAATGAACTCCACCGGAATCACATCGGTGCCCTGGTGCAGCATCTGGAAGTACGCGTGTTGGCCGTTGGTGCCCGGCTCGCCCCACACCACCGGGCTGGTGGCATAGGGCAAGGGCTGGCCTTGCACGTCCACCGACTTGCCGTTGGACTCCATCTCCAACTGTTGCAGGTAGGCCGGCAAGCGGCGCAGCCCCTGGTGGTACGGGGCCACGCTGCGGCTGCCAAAGCCCAAGAAGTTGCGGTACCACACGTCCAGCAAACCCAACTGCAGCGGCAGGTTGGACGGCGGTGCGGCCTGCTGAAAGTGCAGGTCCATGTCGTGCGCACCGCGCAGCAGGGCCCTGAAGCCCTCCTCACCCAGGGCAATGGCAATGGGCAGCCCGATGGCGCCCCACAGGGAGTAGCGCCCACCGACCCAATCCCAGAAGCCGAAGGTGGTGGTGATCCCGAACTCTGCTGCAGCCTTCAGGTTGGTGGTCACGCCCACAAAGTGTCGCGCCACGTCGGTGGCGCCTTGGGCGAGAAACCAGGCTTTGGCGGCGTGCGCATTGGCCAGGGTTTCTTGCGTGGTGAAGGTCTTGGAGGCGACGATGAACAGCGTGCGCTGTGGGTCCAACTGGCGCAGCACCGGCGCCAGGTCGTGGCCATCCACATTGCTCACAAAGTGAAAGCGCAGCTGTGGGTGAGACTGGGCTTGCAAGGCCGCCACCACCATCTGGGGCCCCAAGTCGCTGCCTCCAATGCCAATGTTGACCACATCGCGCAGGCCGCTGCTTTGCACATCACGCACCGTTTCCGCGTAGGCCAACAATCGGTCCAGGACGGTGTGCACCTCGTGGGCGTGAGGCCCTTGTCCGCGCGGTGCGCGCAGGGCCGTGTGCAGCACGGCACGGCCCTCGGTGGGGTTGGCCACCTCGCCGGCCATCATGGCGTCGCGTTTGTCCGTCACGCCGCAGGCCTGCGCCAGGGACAACAGCCGCTCACGCACCGGCCCGTCCCACAGGTTCTTGCTCAGGTCTGCGAAAACCCCCGGGGCCTGCAGGCTGAACTGCTCAAAGCGCTGAGGGTTGCGGGCAAACGCACCCTTGAGGTCGAAGCCGCGCCCGGCACCCGGGGCTTGCACCCAGGCGCTGAGCTCGGCCCAGGCCGGCGTGCGGTCGCCGCGCGGGGCAGCGGCATGAGCGGCCCTGTTGTTCGGTGAGGATGACATGGCGTGGGCGTCCTCAGCGACGCTGTGCCAACACCAGCGCATCGAGCTTCTGGGCGTCGGCGGCAAAGGCTCGGATGCCTTCGGCCAGCTTTTCCGTGGCCATCGCATCGGCATTCAGGGCGTAGCGGAAGCTGGCTTCGTCGTGGTGCACACGCTCGTGGGCTTGCTCGCGAGCGGCCTGGGCACTGAGTTGCACGGCCACCGGCTCGTCACGGCTTTGCAATTGGGCCAGCAGGTCCGGGCTGATGGTCAGCAGGTCGCATCCGGCCAGCGCCAGGATCTGCCCCACGTTGCGAAAGCTCGCGCCCATCACCTCGGTGTGAATGCCGAAGTGCTTGTAGTAGTGGTAGATCTGGGCCACCGATCGCACGCCGGGATCCTGCGTCCCCGACATGGCCGCCTCGTCCCAGCTGGAGCCCGCTTGCTTCTTGGCCCAGTCGTAGATGCGGCCCACAAAGGGTGAGATCAGTTGAACACCCGCATCGCCACAGGCCACAGCCTGGCAGAAGGCAAACAGCAAGGTGAGGTTGCAGTGGATGCCTTCCCGTTCAAGCTCGGCAGCGGCCTGGATGCCTTCCCAGGTGGCCGCCACCTTGATCAAGACCCGGTCACGCCCCACTCCAGCGGCTTCGTACAGGGCCATGATGTCGCGCGCACGCTGCACGGTGGCCACACGGTCAAAGCTCAGCCGAGCATCCACCTCCGTGCTGACGCGGCCCGGCACCACCTTCAGAATCTCCAGCCCAAAGCGCACCAACACACGGTCGATCACTTGCGGCAGCGGCAGGCCCGGATGCGCAGCCACCACCTCGGCCAGCAGCGGTGCGTATTCAGGCTGCTGCACGGCCTTGAGGATGAGCGAGGGGTTGGTGGTGGCGTCGCGCGGGGCAAATTGGGCCAACTGCTTGAAGTTGCCGGTGTCGGCCACCACGGTGGTGCAGCGCTTGAGTTGCTCGAGTTGGTTCATCTGGACGTTCCTTGCATTGACCCTGGCATGAAACTCATGCATCATCCGAAGTGTAACTTTGTTACATCCTTCCGACCCTGCACTTCCCTCTGCAGCAGCGCCTCATGTCTTTCGATTTGATCCTGTTCGGCGGCACCGGTGACCTCACCTGGCGCAAGCTGATGCCCGCCCTCTTTCAGGCCTGGCGGCACCACAAGCTGCCTGCCGATGGTCGCATTCTCGCTGTGGCCCGCGAAGAACGCAGCCACGCCCAGTACCGCGAGTTCATCCGCGAGCGCTTCTTTGAAGTGGAGGCCGCCAAACAGCCCAGCCCGCAAGAGTTTGACCGCTTCTCCGAGTTGCTGCACTACCGCCGCATGGACCTGTCCCAAGCGAGCGACTATGAAGGCCTCAAGGGCTGGGTCGATGCGCGCGGGGCCCAAACCGTGGTGCTGTTCTTGGCCACCAGCCCCCACCTGTTTCCGCAGATTTGCCAGCAGTTGGGCGCGGTCGGCCTGAATGGGCCGCATGTGCGGGTGGTCCTGGAAAAACCCTTGGGCCATGACCTGCAAAGCGCCCGCGAAATCAACCGGGCCGTGGCCAGCGCCTTCACCGAACGACAGGCGCTGCGCATCGACCACTACCTGGGCAAGCCGGCGGTGCAGAACCTGTCGGCCCTGCGCTTTGGGAATGCCCTCTTCGAGCCACTGTGGCGTCGCGAATCGATCTCCAACATCCAGATCACCTTGGCCGAGCGCATTGGTGTGGGCACCCGCGGCGACTTCTACGACCGCACCGGCGCTCTGCGTGACATGGTTCAAAACCATGCGCTGCAGCTGTTGACCATGATCGCGATGGAGCCACCGCCCTCCAACGACGCCGACGCGATCCGAGATGAAAAGCTCAAGGTCCTGAAGTCGCTCAAGCCCTTCACCCCCGAGACGGTGATGCGCGATGTGGTTCGCGGCCAGTACCGCGCCGGCACCATTGAGGGCCAGAAGGTGCACGGCTACCTCGACGAAGCCAAGGTTCCACCCGACAGCGCCTGCGAGACCTTCGTCGCGCTGCGCACCGAGGTGCAGAACTGGCGCTGGGCGGGCGTGCCCTTTTACCTGCGCACCGGCAAGCGCCTGGCCGAACGCGAAGCGCAGATCGTGGTGAACTTCCGGCCCGTGCCCCACCCCATCTTCCCGGGTGCTGCACGCGCCAACAAGCTTGTGATCAAGCTGCAGCCCGAGGATGGGCTGGAGCTGCACCTGATGGCGGCCAAAGGCGGGCTGGGCCCCGTGGGCAGCGGCAACGAACAGCTCTCGCCGGTGTCGCTGGACCTGGACTTCGACAAGGCCTTTCCCACCGAACGCATTGGCGCCTACGAACGGCTGCTCCTGGACGCCCTGGCCGGTCGCTTGAACCTGTTCGTGCGCAGCGACGAACAAGAGCAGGCCTGGCAATGGGTGGAGCCCATCCTGCACCACTGGGCCCATGACAGCGAAGGCCCTCGGCCCTATGTGGCCGGCAGCTGGGGCCCCCCGGCGGCCAGCGCCTTGGTGGCGCGCGACGGCCACGCCTGGGCCGAAGAGCAGTAAGCCACCGGAGGCCACACCCCATGAGCCTGATCGACCGCATTCGAGCCTCCCTGCCCGCCTTGCCCCCGGCCGAGCAACGCGTGGCCAAGCTGGTGCTGGCCGACCCGCGCGCCTTCGCCAGCCTGCCCGTGGTGGAGCTGGCCGAGCGGTCCCATGTCAGCAAGCCCACCGTGGTGCGCTTTTGCCGAAGCGTGGGCTATGACGGCTTGGCCGATTTCAAGCTCAAGCTGGCCGGTACGGTCAACGAAGGCGTGCCCTTCGTGCACCGTGCGGTTGATGAAGACGACAAACCCCACGACATCGTGGTCAAGGTCATCGACAACGCGGTCAGTGCGCTGCTGCGCTACCGCAACGAGGCTGCCGACCACGCCTTCGACCTGGCCATCGAGGCTTTGGCACAGGCCTGTCGCCACAAGGGCCGTATCGAGTTCTACGGCGTGGGCAATTCCGGCATCGTGGCGCAGGATGCGCAGCACAAGTTCTTCCGCTTGGGCGTCACCGCCACGGCCATCAGCGACGGCCATGTTCAAGTGATGAGCGCCACCATGCTGAGCCCCGGCGATTGCGCGGTGATCATCTCCAACTCCGGCCGCAGCCGTGACCTCCTGGACGCCGAAGACATCGCCCACCGCAAAGGCGCCACCACCATCCTCATCACCGCCAGCGCTTCGCCCCTGGCCCACATGGCCAACGGGCACAACCGGCTGCTGCTGGCCGCCGACCACCCCGAGGACCACGACCGCTACAGCCCCATGGTCTCGCGGCTGCTGCACCTGACGATTGTGGACATCCTGACCACCGGTGTGGCGCTGCGCCTGGGGCCCGACATGCGCGGCCCCTTGCAGGAAATCAAGCGCAACCTGCGCTCGCGGCGCTACCTGCCCAGCGCGCGCTAGGCGTTCAGGCCAAACAGCTCAGCAACGCCGTACAAGGCCATGAGGGCCGCAAGCTTGGGCGGCACCGACTGCAGCACCAGGGCCAGGCCACGCGCTCGCGCCAGCCGCCGGCACTGCAACAGCACCGAAATGGCGGCCGTGTCCAACTCACGCAGGGCTTCAGCGCTGAGCTCCACCGGTTCGTTGCCGGCGCGGCCGATGGCACTTTGCAAACCACCGAGCACCGCGGTGGCTTCTTGCATCGTCAGCCGGGTGGGCAGTTCGAGCTTCACGCTTTGGACGCGCCCTTGTTGCGTTCGGCCAGCTTGCTGATCAGCCCGTCAATGCCCGAAGCGCTGATTTCCTGTGCAAAGCTGGCACGGTACTGCTCCACCAACCAAATGCCCAAGACGTTGAAGTCGTAGACCTTCCAGCCATTGCCCGAACGCTCCAAGCGGTACTCCAGCTGGATGGGCTCGCCGCGCCCCTTGATTTCGGTGCGCACCACCACTTCGTTGTCGCCGGGGTTGGCACGCAGGGGTTTGAGGGCGATCGACTGGTCTTTGACCTGTGCCAGGGCCCCCGAGTAGGTGCGCACCAGCAGGAGCTTGAACTCCTCTTGCAGGCGCCGCTGTTGCTCGGGCGTGGCGCTTCGCCAATGCCGGCCCACGGCCGATGCCGTCATGCGCTGGAAGTTCACATGGGGCATCACCTTGCTGTCGACCAGGGCCATGACGCGCGCGGTGTCACCGGCCTGGATGGCCCGGTCGGACTTCACGGTGTTGAGCACCTCGGTCGAGAGCTCCAGGATGAAGGCATCCGGTGCGGGGGCGGCGGCCGGGCTGGGTGCGGCCTGCGCCCAGGCTTGAGGGCTGTGCAGCGCGGTAGCGCCCATCAGGGCCAGGGCCATGCCCAGGGCCCAGCCACCGGCCAAGCGCCGTGCCACGGGAGCACGGCGGCGCTCAGCACCAGGGAACGTAGGGGTCGGAATCAAGCGGTTCATGGCTCTTCAGTGGCCGGTGTTTCCAGCAACGGCTGTTCGTTGTTTTCTTCTGGCGGGTTGCCATCGTAGACAAGACTGCGCCGGCGCGAGAGATAAGCGTCACGCACGAAGGTGTATTTATCAAGGGCCACCGTATCGAGCATGCGGGTGAAAGGCAGCGCGTCGGTGCGGGCATCGGTCAGCCTCAAGCCTGTCCAACGCCACTTCTGGGGAGCGTCACTGGGGTAGACGCTGGAGTTGTACGCCGTGTCCAGGCCAAAGCCCACCGCGTCGCGCACCGAGGAGGGCCCAAAGAGGGGCAGCACCACATAGGGCCCCGCAGGCACACCCCAATGGCCCAGCGTCTGGCCGAAGTCTTCGCTTTGCCGCTCCAAGCCCGCCTCGCTGGCCACGTCCAACAAGCCCCCTAGGCCAAACACGGTGTTCACGCCCACGCGCAGGGTCATCTCGGCCGCGCGCGCACCCTTGCCTTGCAGCACCAGGTTCACCGCCGACCAGGCGTCCGACACGTTGCCCAACACATTGCCCACCCCGGTTCGAACGGGTTTGGGCACCGCCGCTTCATAAGCCTCGGCCACGGGCTTGACCAGGAAATGGTCGACCACGCCGTTGAACAGGAAGACCGCACGGTTGACCCGCTCGAAGGGGTCTTGGCCCGGCAAGGCAGGGCGCACCTTGCCCCAAAAGCGCATGGCCGCTGCCATGGCGACGGCTTGAGGAGTCGCCCCGACGGTCGCTTCAGCGGCACCGGAGGGTGACTTGGTGGCTTCCACGGCCGGGGCGGTTTGTGCCATCGCCAAGCCCACCGGGCCCAGGCCCAGGCTGGCCACGATCAACAGCGCCGAGGTTGTCCCCAACGCCCATTGCCGGCCCCGCATGCCCAACGATTCGCGCTTCATTTGCTGGCCCCCGCGCCATCGGCCGCCTTGTTAAACAGGAACTGGCCGATCAGGTTTTCCAGGATGACCGCCGACTGGGTCGAGGTGATGACATCACCTGCGGCCAGGTTCTTCTCATCACCCCCGGGCTCGATGCCGATGAACTGGTCTCCGAGCAGGCCGGAGGTCAGGATCTTGGCTGAAGAGTCGCGCGGGAACTGCACATCGGGGTTGAGCTCCATCGTCACCACGCCTTGAAAGGTGGTGGGGTCCAGGCCGATGGACTTCACACGCCCCACCGTCACCCCAGCGCTGCGCACCGGCGCGCGTGGCTTGAGGCCCCCGATGTTGTCGAAACGCGCCGTGACCACATAGCCCTGGCTCTGCCCGAAGCTGGCCAGGTTGGCGGCCTTGAGTGAGAGAAACAGCAGACCCAGCAGGCCCAGCAGCACGAAGCAGCCGACCAAGACTTCGATGCCCTTCTTGTTCATACCTTCTTCCCCATCACACCCGGGCCCGTGGCCTCAGGGCGTTGAAAACATCAAGGCGGTGAGCACGAAGTCCATGCCCAACACCGACAGCGACGAGATCACCACCGTGCGGGTGGTGGCGTAGGCCACCCCTTCCGGCGTGGCTTGGGTCTCATGCCCTTGGTACAGCGCCACGGCCGTGCAGATCACGCCAAACACAAAACTCTTGACGATCCCGTTGCCCACATCACGCCACACGTCCACGCGTGACTGCATGAGCGACCAGAAATTGCCGGCATCCAAACCAATCAAGCCCACGGCCACGGCCCACGCGCCCAGGATGCCGATGGCCGAGAACAGGCCCGCCAGCAGGGGCATGGAGACCACCCCGGCAATGAAGCGCGGCGCCAACACGCGGCTGCGCGGGTCCACGGCCATCATCTCCATGGCCGAAAGCTGCTCACCGGCCTTCATCAGCCCGATTTCAGCGGTCAAGGAGGTGCCGGCACGCCCGGCAAACAGCAGGGCCGCCACCACCGGTCCGAGTTCACGCACCAGCGCCAAGTTGACGATGAGGCCCAGCGACTCGGTGGCCCCATAGGTCACCAAGGCGTAGTACATCTGCAGGGCCAAAACGAACCCCACGGACAGGCCCGAAGCCAGGATGATCAGCAGCGACAGGTTGCCGATGGCGTGCACCTGCTGAACCACCAGGCCCGGGCGCTTGAGCGCAGCCGGGCTGTGCCGCAGCAGGTCCCAAAAGAAGAAAGCCGCATGGCCAAGGCCCTGCAGCACCCGCAGCGCCGCGCCACCCAGCTTTTGCAGCATCACCACCGGTGCGGTGCTCATGCCTCCACCCCAAAGTCGGCTTCCAAGCTGCGCGATGGGTAGTGAAACTTCACCGGTCCATCGGGCTCCCCACGCACGAACTGCCGCACCTCGGGGTCGCTGGAGCCCATCAGTTCGGCCGGCGTGCCCTGCGCCACCACGCGCCCGCCATTGGCCAGCAGCACCACATGGTCGCTGATGGCCATGCATTCGGGCACATCATGGGACACGACCAGGGAGGTGCTGCCCGTGATGTCGTTGAGCTTGCGGATCAGGTTGGCGGCCACGCCCATGGAAATGAGATCCAAACCCGCGAAGGGCTCGTCGTACATGATGAGCTCGGGGTCCAACGCGATGGCCCGCGCCAGGGCAATTCGACGCGCCATGCCGCCCGACACCTCGGAAATCTTCAGACCAGCCGCACCGCGCAGACCCACCGCGTGCAACTTCAAGAGCACGATGTCGCGGATCATGGCCTCGGACAGGTCGGTGTGCTCGCGCAGCGGAAAGGCCACGTTGTCGAACACGGTCAGGTCGGTGAACAGGGCGCCAAACTGAAAAAGCATGCCCATGCGCCGGCGCAGCCGCAGCAACTGGGCACGGTCACGCGCATTCACCGTTTCGCCGTCGAATACCACGCGGCCGCCGTTGGCCCCGTGGATGCCCCCAATCAAGCGCAACAAGGTGGTTTTGCCGCAGCCCGACCCCCCCAGGATGGACGTGACCTTGCCGCGCGGAAAGCGCAGCGAAATGTCGTTCAGGATCAGACGGCTGGCGTCGTATCCGAAACGGACATGGTCGATCTCGATCAGGGCATCGGTCACCAAGGCGTATTCGTCTGAAAAGGCAAACACGTCATTGTGTCACGAGGCCCAAAACCATTCCGGGTTTCCCCGGATGGGCCTGCCCGGGATCGGGATACGGCAGGCCTCAGCGCGGCAGGTCAGACGTCCCCATCAGGAACTCGTCGACCGCCCGTGCCGCCTGGCGACCTTCCCGGATGGCCCACACGACCAGGCTCTGGCCCCGGCGCATGTCCCCGGCCACGAACACCTTGTCGACATTGGTGGCATAGCCCCCGATGAAATCGGTGCTGGCGCGGGCGTTGCCGCGGCTGTCCTTGTCCACGCCAAAGGTGTCCAGAATCGAAGCCACGGGCGAGACAAAGCCCATGGCCAGCAGAACGAGGTCGGCCTTCCACTCTTTTTCGGAGCCCGGCACTTCGCTCATCTTGCCGTTCTTCCACTCCAATTCCACGGTCTTGAGGGCCTTGACCTGGCCCTTCTCCGCACCGGTGCCGCCCACAAAGGCCTTGGTGGCAATGGCGAACTCGCGCTGGCAACCCTCCTCGTGGCTGGAGGAGGTGCGCAGCTTGGTGGGCCAGTAGGGCCAGGTCAGGGGGCGGTCTTCCACCTCCGGAGGTTGGGGCATCAGTTCAAACTGGGTGACGCTGGCCGCACCGTGGCGGTTGCTCGTGCCCACGCAGTCGCTGCCCGTGTCGCCACCGCCAATCACGATCACGTGCTTGCCGTCGGCGCGCAGCTGCCCGGCCACCTTGTCGCCAGCCACCACCTTGTTTTGCTGCGGCAGGAACTCCATGGCGAAGTGCACGCCCTGCAACTCACGGCCCGGCACGGGCAGGTCACGGCTTTGCTCGGCACCCCCGCACAGGATCACGGCGTCGAAGTCCTGGCGCAGCTGCTCAGGCGTGACGATGGTTTGGGCATCGTTGGTGACCTTGCTGTCCTTGGGCATCTGGCCCACCAGCACGTGCGTGCGGAAGGTCACGCCTTCGGCCTTCATCTGCTCCACGCGCCGGTCGATGTGGGACTTCTCCATCTTGAAGTCGGGGATGCCGTAGCGCAGCAGGCCGCCGATGCGGCCGTTCTTTTCGAAGACGGTGACATCGTGCCCCACACGCGCCAACTGCTGCGCGGCGGCCAAGCCGGCCGGGCCCGAGCCGATCACCGCCACCTTCTTGCCCGTCTTGTGCTTGGGCGGCTGGGGCAGCACCCAACCCTCCTGCCAGGCGCGGTCGATGATGGCGTGCTCAATGGACTTGATGCCCACGGCGTCGTCGTTCACGTTGAGCGTGCAGGCCGCCTCGCAGGGCGCGGGGCAGATGCGGCCGGTGAACTCGGGGAAGTTGTTGGTGCTGTGCAGCACATCAATCGCGTTCTTCCAGTCGCCGTGGTAGACCAGGTCGTTGAAGTCCGGAATGATGTTGTTGACCGGGCAGCCGTTGTTGCAGAACGGCGTGCCGCAGTCCATGCAGCGCGCGGCCTGCTTTTGGCTGTCCTCGGCGCTCAGGCCGATGACGAACTCTTTCCAGTTCTTGAGGCG
>JACCED012358558.1_pt1 | contig 40896 bp, 27 predicted proteins | sample 7455021 | NCBI WGS metagenome assembly JACCED01 (sample SAMN15323456, study PRJNA562643) | freshwater metagenome | isolation source: river surface water | place: USA:Blue River Watershed | collected 2017-08-19
CCTTGGCCTTGGCCAGGATCTCGTGGCAGGGCACCATCACGCCCATGTTGACCACGTCGAAGTTGTTGCACTGCAGGACCACGGTGACGATGTTCTTGCCGATGTCGTGCACATCGCCCTTGACGGTGGCGATCACGATCTTGCCCTTGCTCTTCACATCGCCGCCGGCCGCTTGCAGCTGGCGTTTTTCCTCTTCGATGTAGGGCACCAGGTGGGCCACGGCCTGCTTCATCACGCGCGCGCTCTTGACCACTTGCGGCAGGAACATCTTGCCCTGGCCAAACAGGTCACCGACCACGTTCATGCCGTCCATCAGCGGGCCTTCGATCACATGCAGCGGCCGACCGCCCTTGGCCAGCACCTCGCGGTAGGCCTCTTCGGTGTCTTCGGTGATGAAGTCGGTGAGGCCATGCACCAGCGCGTGGCTCAAGCGCTGCGCCACCGGCACCGGCTGCTCGGGTGTGCCGCGCCAGGCCAGCTTGGCGCTGTCGTCCTTGGCCGCGCCCTTGGCGCTGTCGGCGATCTCGACCAGCCGTTCACCCGCATCGGGACGGCGGTTGAGCACCACGTCTTCGACGCGCTCGCGGAGACCCGGCTCTAGCTCGTCGTAGACGCCAACCATGCCGGCGTTGACGATGCCCATGTCCATGCCCGCCTGGATCGCGTGGTAGAGGAACACGGTGTGGATGGCCTCGCGCACCGGGTCGTTGCCGCGGAAGCTGAAACTGACGTTGGACACGCCACCCGACACCTTGGCGCCCGGCAGGTGCTGTTTGATCCAGCGCGTGGCCTCGATGAAGTCCACCGCGTAGTTGTTGTGTTCCTCGATGCCGGTGGCGATCGCGAAGATGTTGGGGTCGAAGATGATGTCTTCGGGCGGGAAGTCCACCTCGTCGACCAGGATGCGGTAGGCGCGCGCGCAGATCTCGATCTTGCGTTCGTACGTGTCGGCCTGGCCTTTTTCGTCAAAGGCCATCACCACCGTGGCCGCGCCGTAGCGCTTGATCAACCGGGCCTGGCGCTTGAACTCGTCGACGCCCTCTTTCATGCTGATCGAATTGACGATGGGCTTGCCCTGGATGCACTGCAGGCCCGCCTCGATCACCGACCACTTGGACGAGTCGACCATGATCGGCACGCGCGCAATGTCGGGCTCGGACGCGATCAGGTTGAGAAAGCGCACCATGGCGGCCTGGCTGTCGAGCATGGCCTCGTCCATGTTGATGTCGATCACCTGCGCGCCGTTCTCGACCTGCTGGCGCGCCACAGCCAGGGCTTCTTCGTACTGGCCGTTCAGGATCATGCGCGCGAAGGCCTTGGAGCCGGTGACGTTGGTGCGCTCACCCACGTTCACAAACAGGCTGCCCGTGCCAATGGAGACTGGCTCCAGGCCAGACAGTTTCATGGGGGGGACGGACGCGGCAACGGACACGGGACTCACCTTCAGGGGCACAGGTGAGCGTCGTTGGCACAAGGGCAAGCCCCAAGCCTGACCTGCTGCGCCGGAAGGCGGCAGGCTGCAACGCTCCTTGGGGAAGACCCGTATTTTAGCGGCTCAGGCCCAGGGCTCTGCGCGCCGCCGGGGTTCAGCCGCAGGCGCCCACAAAGCCGCACTGCGTGCAGTACTCGCAGCCGTCCTTTTTGATGACGGCGTGGGCACCGCAGTCGGGGCATTTCTTGCCGGCCATCACCCCGGTGGCGTTCGCGCCCACGACCGGCGCCGGGGCGCGGGTCTCGGGCAAGGGCAGGCTCAGCTGGTCGCTTGCGCCCTGGCGCTGGGCGCGCAGCGCCAGGATGTTTTGCACCGCCCAGGCGATGGCCGCGACCTCGGAGTCGTGCCACAGCGGCACGGGGGTGCCGTCTTCGCGCACCTTGTGGCCGTGGCGCACAGGGCCCCGGTCCCAGGCCACCTTGCGCATGTCCGACAGTGCGCGCTCGAGAAAACCGCCGCGCGCGGCCAGCGACAACAGCCGCATGCTGGCGGTGATCCACTGCTGCGACTCGCCGCTCTGCCCCACGGGCATGAAAAACTCGATGGCGCGGTCCACCGTGCCCTGGCCATCGCCACGCGGCACGGGCAGGAAAGACACGATCAGGTACAGCGATTTGTGGCCCTCGTGTGTCCAGTACTCGATCTTCTCGGCCACCGCGTCGAGGCCGCCCAGCGGCCGGTTCTCGATCACGCTGCGCATGGGGTCGACCAGGGACGTGGGTGGGCTGGCGGGCGCCGCCTCGGGCGGGGGTGCCTGCACCTCGAGCACCGCGCCCAGGATGGCGTTGGGCCGGTAGGTGGCCAGGCCCTTGAGGCGTGCGCGCCAGGCCTGCAAATACAGACCCTTGAAGTCCTCGTAGGGGTAATCGACCGCGACGTTGACGGTCTTGGAGATCGAGGTGTCGATGCAGGGCTGCACCGCTTCCATCATGGCGATGTGGTCCTGCGCGCTCATCTCGAGCGCACCGACAAAGGCCGGCGGCAGCTGCGCGGTGTCACCACCGAGCGCCTGGTAGAGGCGGTAGGCGTGGTCTTGCACCGTGTACTCGCTGCGCGTGCCATCGGCCTCTCGCTTCTTGCGCGTGTAGGTCCAGGAGAAGGCCGGCTCGATGCCGTTGGACGCGTTGTCGGCAAAGGCCAGGCTCACGGTACCGGTGGGCGCGATCGACAGCAGGTGGCTGTTGCGGATGCCGTGCGCCTGGATCTGCGCCTGGATCGCCTGGGGCAGGCGGCTCGCAAACGTGCCTTCGGCCAGGTAAGTCTTGGCGTCGAACAAGGGGAAGGGCCCTTTTTCCTGCGCCAGCGCCACCGAGGCGAGGTAGGCCGCATCGCGCATGCACTCGGCGATGCGGCGCGCCATGGCGCGGCCCTCGGGCGCGTTATACGGCAGGCCCAGCATCACCAGCGTGTCGCCCAGACCCGTGAAGCCCACGCCGATGCGGCGCTTGGCCTGGGCCTCGCGCTGTTGCTGCGGCAGCGGCCAGTGCGTGAGTTCGAGGACGTTGTCGAGCGCGCGCACCTGCAGCGCCACGCTGGCGGCAAAGGCCTCGAAGTCGAAGCTGGCCTCGCCGCCATGGCCAAAGGCATGGCGCACGAATTTCGTCAGGATGACAGGGCCCAGGTCGCAGCAGCCATAGGGCGGCAGCGGCTGCTCGCCACAGTTGTGCACCACCAGGCCGTTGGCATCAAAGGCGTGCACATCGCTCACCGTCACGTCGTACACGGCTTCTTCACCACATGGCACCAGGGCGCTGACGGTGGCGGTGAAACGCTCGCGGTGGAGGTCACGTTTGTAGCCCGCCAGCGCCGCCCGCAGGCGCTCGGCCTTGTCGCTGTCGGCCAAGCCCACGCGCTCGGCAAAGCCGCGCAGGTTTTCGCCGCTGATGACGAGTTCGTGCTGGGCACGGGTGTCATAAGCCTGCTCACCCCCTTTGCCGTCGGGCAGCCGGCGCAGGCCAGCGGGGCAACGCTCGGTGTAGAGGGTGCTGACGATGCCCAGGCGCTGCAGCATGCGCTGCGCGCTGCGCAGCAGGGCCTCGTCGCTTTGCGACAGGCGCAGGCTCACACCCTTGGCCTGATCCCCCTGGACGCTGCCGTCGGCGTCGAACAGGCCACGCAGCAGGCCGGCGTAAAAATCGGAGGACTGGCGCTCGATCTCGGGCGTGAGGGTTTTGGCCCCGGGCCGCAGGCCCAGCCCAAACGCCAGGTCGCGCAGCGCGGCGCTGGCCAGGCGGCGCTCGCCGCGCCCGGCCAGCGGGCGCTGAAAACCAGCGAAGTCCGCGCGGTGCGGCAAGGTGGCGGCGGCCGCTTCGGCGGCGGCGATCACGCCATCGGCGCCGCTGCGGGCCACCACGGCCGCGCCCTGCCCCACGGCGCGCAGCTCGGGCGCCCAGACCGAGATCACCGCCTTGTCGGCCTGGAGCGTGCCGTCGCCGATCAAGAGGCCCATCAGGTAGCCCTGCGCCTCGGTGCCCGGGCCGTCCCAGCCCAAGGCGGCGCGGTGATCGCTCAGCACGATCTGGTCGCCGGGCTGCAGGCGCTCGGCCGGTGTCCATTCCAGTGTCTGGGTGTAGCGGGTTTGCTGGGACACGCGGCGCACGCGGTGGTCGGCCGTCAGGCGCAGGCGCTGGCCTTCGCGGGTCTGCAATTCGAGCACGGGTTTCGTGCCCGTGGCAAAAAATCCCTGGCTTTGCACCGGGTAGGCCTGGCCATTGACCAGGACGTTGAAAGGCTGGCCGATCAACTCGTGCACCTGGCGCGCACCGACATCGGTCATGACCCAGGTGTCGGCCGTCACACAGGGGTTGGTCGCCGTGATGGCTTCGATCGCGCGCAGGTTGTTGTCGGCGTGGATGCGGTCGAGGAAGAGGATGCCGGGCTCGGCGAAGTCGTAGGCCGAACGCATGACGGTGTCCCACAGCGCGCGCGCGCTCAGGGTGCGGTAGACCCACTGGCCATCGGCACGCTGGTGCGCGCCTTGCTGCTTTTGCTCGGCGCCGGGTTCGGCCGGGTGCACCAGTGTCCAGTCCTGGCCTTGCTGCACGGCCTCGATGAAGGCATCGCTCACGCCGACCGAGACGTTGAAGTTGTTCCAGCGCCCGGGCGTGCGCTTGGCGGTGATGAACTCCAGCACATCGGGGTGGTCGATGCGCAGCACGCCCATCTGCGCGCCGCGGCGCGCCCCCGCGCTCTCGACCGTGGCACAGGACTGGTCGAACACATTGATGTAGCTGCAGGGGCCCGAGGCGGTCGAGGCCGTGCCCTTGACGCGCGCGCCCTTGGGTCGGATGCGCGAGAAGTCGTAGCCCACGCCACCGCCGCGGCGCATGGTCTCGGCCGCTTCGCGCAGGGCCTCGTAGATGCCGGGGAAACCGGCATCGTCCGCGCCTTGAATGCAGTCGCCCACCGGTTGCACAAAGCAGTTGATCAGCGTGGCCTGGATGTCGGTGCCCGCCGCGCTCATGATGCGGCCCGCGCCGATGGCGCCGGCGTCCAGGTTGCGGCGGAATTTTTGCGCGTACTCGGCGCGCAGCTCGGGCCGTTCGACACTGGCCAGGGCGCGCGCCACGCGCTCGTACAGCTGCCCAATGCTGGCCTCGTCGTCCTTGAGGTATTTTTCGCGCAGCACGTCGGTGCTGATGACTTGGGGGGGCAGCTGCTGCGCGGCGTTGGCCAGCAGGTGGTGATCGAGGGGGCTGTTCATGGGTGGGTGTCCAGGGCGCGCGGGGTGCCGCGCATCAAAGGGCGTTGGTGCTCGTCGGCATGCGTCCAGCTTAAGCAAGGCCGGGGGCATCGGGTTTGCGCACCGTCAAAAGTTGACATGGCACAGCCAGCATAGCGACCTGGCGCCCAGCGGCCAAGGACATTTTCAGGGCAGGATGGTGGGCGCCAGCGTGGGTCCATGGCCGCTGTGACCCGCCTCGGCAGCCGGCAGAAAAGCGCCCTGCTGTGCGTCGAACACATGCACCTGACCGGCCTCGATCACATAATGCCAGCCGTGCAGCTGCAGACGCCCGGCTTCGACCGCGCGGCGTACCATGGGGTAGTGCAGCAGGCGCTCGAGCTGCAACACCACGCTGCGCTGCTCGGTGCGGTACAGCGCCTCGGGGCTGGTGCGCACGGGCAGCAGGGCGTCGCTCGCCAGCTGCAGCCAGTTGTGCAGGTTGACGGCTTCTTCGGGCGCGCCCTCGTAGGCGGCGCGGATGGCGCCGCAGTGGGTGTGGCCGCAGACGATGATGTGCTCGACCTGCAGGCTCAGCACTGCGAACTCGATGGCCGCCGTGGTGCCGTGCAGACCGTGCGAGCCATCGTAGGGCGGCACGAAGGCGCCCACGTTCCGCACGATGAACAGATCGCCCGGCTCGGCCCCCGTCAGCAGGTAGGGCACCAGGCGCGAGTCGGAGCAGCCGATGAACAGGGTCTTGGGGTGCTGGCCGTTGGCCACCAGGTCCTGAAAGCGCTGCTGGTGGCGCGGGAAATAGTCCGAGTGGAATTGCCGCAGGCGCTGCAGGAGCTCGTCGCCCTGCGCGCTGGAGGCAGACGCCTCGGGGCTCATTGCACCAGCGGCGTGTCGGCGCCTTCCAGCTCAATGCCCTCGATGCGCGCGCGGCCCACCAGCAGCAGCATGTACTGGCGCAGCGCCGTGGCGCGCGAGCGCAGGGCCAGTTCGCCCGCGATGCGCGTGTGCACCTGGGCCAACGGCGCCAGTGTGCCGGCGCGCTGTGCCTGCACGTCGACGATGTGCAGGCCAAAGCGCGAATGCACGAGGCGCGGCTGCAGGCCGTTGGCCACGCCACCCTCCTTGAAAAAGAGAAATTGCGCGAGTTCGGGTGCGCAGTCCTGCGGACCCAGCCAGCCCAGCGCACCACCCTGTGCGCCGCTGGGGCAATTGGAGAGTGCGGCCGCCAGTTGCGCGAAGCGCTCTGGCGGCGTGTCCGGGTGCATGAGCTCGAGCAGCGCCGCTTCGGCGCGCTGGGCCAGTGCCTGCACCGGCACACCGGGCGTCACCGCAAACAGGATGTGGCGCAGACAAGCCTGTTGGCCCTGCGTGAAGCGCGGCTTGTGCGCCTCGTGGTAGCGCGCGCAGGCTTCGGCCGTGGGCTCGGGCGTTTGGACCGCCACCTCCAGCATGGCCTCGATGGCCTGCTGCTGCTCGGCGCTCAGGGCGGGCGCCAGCGCACCGCCGTCATCGGCCAGCCGGCCCTGGCGCACGGCTTCCTGGCGCAGCAGTTCGGCCCAGGCCCGTTCGCGCACGGCCTCCAGCGTTTCGCCGGGGCCGATGTGCAGGCGCTTGCCGTCGATGCGCACTTCGGGCAAGGCGGCCGCGGGGAGGGCCGCCGGGGGGGTGTCGGTGACGGCCGAGCCGCAGCCGCAATGGCCAGAGCCACATTCACCGGTGGCTTCGGGGTGTTCGAGCGCAGCGTGGTGCATGGTCGGTCTCCTTCGGCTCAACGGCCGCGCGTGGGCAGGCCCAGGCGGCGGCTGCGCACCACCTGGTAAGGGCGCACGATGTAAGCCAAGGTACCAAAGCCGCTCCACACATGCACCAGACGGCTGAAAGGAAAGAGCAGGAAGATGGTCATGCCCAGCACCAGGTGCACCAAATAGGGCCAATCGAGGTTGCTCAGGTGACCGGCATCGGGCTGGAAGGTCACGATGCCCTGGGCCCAGGCCGAGAGTTGCAGCATCACCGAGCCGTCGCTGTGGCCCAACGAGAACGGCAGCGTGACCAAACCCAGGCACAGCTGTACCCAGAGAACGACCAGGATGAACAGGTCGGTGCGGTGGCTGGTCAGACGGATGCGCGGGTCGAAGATACGCCGGTGCAACAGCAGCGTGAGCCCGATGAAACACACCAAGCCCGCCACGCCACCGGCCACCACGGCCAGCAGCTGCTTTTGTGCCGGCGTGATGAAGGCCTCGTAAAGCGCGTGCGGCGTCAGCAGGCCCACAGCGTGGCCGAAAAACAAAAACAGGATGCCGATATGAAACAGGTTGCTGCCCCATTTGAGCTGGCCCTTGCGCAAGAGCTGCGAGGAGTCGCTCTTCCAGGTGTACTGGTCACGGTCGAAGCGCGCCAGGCTGCCCATGAAGAAGACCGCCAGGCAGATGTAAGGGTAGACGACGAAGAGGAAACTGTGCAGGGTGTTCATGGTCTGGCTCCCATCTCGGACATGTTTTTCACGATGCGGATCGCTTGCGGCCGATCGGGCCTGGCTTGGCCCGCGCTGGAGCAGCCGCCGAACACCTCGGGCTCGGCCCAGCTCTCGTCCATGGGCGGCTCAGCGGGCACCGGCACCGCTTCGGCTTTTTCGCCAGCGAGTTCGAGCACGGCGGCCAGCACGCTGGCATAGGGGCTCTCGCGCTTGAGCAGGGCGCTGAAGATCTGGCGCACGATGTGCGCGGTCTCGGCCAGAAACTCGCGCGCCGGCTGTGGCGGCTGGGTGGAGGCGAATTCGAGCAGCACCGGCAGGTGGTCGGGCAGCTCCTCGGGGCCAAGGTACAGGCCGGCCTGCTCGTAGGTCTGGACCAGGTCGATCATGGCCGGGCCGCGCTCGCGCGAGTCGCCGTGCACATGTTCGAACAGGTGCAGGGCGGTGCTGCGGCCGCGATCGAACAGCTCCACATAATCGGATTCGGTCTGCAGCGTGTCTTGTGCACCGAGGTGGCGGATCAGGGTCTGCAGCTCGGCCAAGCGCTTGGCCGGCAACGCGGCTTCAGCGTCCAGCGCCTGCGACAGCTCAGCGAGGTGGGCGCGCAGCGTGGCGTCGGGGTAGCGCAGCAGGTGTGCGAGCACGCGCAGCGTCAAACGCATGGCGGGGGCTTGGGTTTTGAACATGTTCAGACCTCCACCTTGATCGGGATGGTGCGTTTTTTCTCGCTGCCAAACAGGCTGGTTTCGGTCACGCCTTCGGAGCATCCGTTGCCGAAAGAAAAACCACAGCCGCCGCGCACATTGAAGGCGTTCTCGGCGTATTCGCGGTGCGTGGTGGGGATGACGAAACGGTCTTCGTAATTGGCGATCGCCATCACCCTGTACATGTCCTCCACCTGTTCGGCGCTGAGCTGCACCTGGTCGAGCACAGCCTGGTTGACCACGCCGTCCACATGCTTGCCGCGCTGGTAAGCGCGCATGGCCAGCATGCGCTCGAGCGCTGTCGTCACCGGCACGGTGTCGCCGGCCGTCAGCAGATTGGCCAGGTACTTGAGCGGGATGCGCAGCTGGCGCACATCGGGGATCTCGCCGTTCACGCCGACCTGGCCGGCGTTGGCCGCGGCCGTGATGGGCGAGAGCGGTGGCACGTACCAGACCATGGGCAGGGTGCGGTACTCGGGGTGCAGCGGCAGCGCGACTTGCCAGTCCACCGCCATCTTGTAGACTGGGCTCTTGCGGGCCGATTCGAGCCAGGCTTCAGGGATGCCGTCGGCGCGCGCCTGCGCGATCACCTGGGGGTCGTGCGGGTCGAGGAAGATGTCGAGCTGGGCTTTGTACAGATCGGTCTCGCTGGTCACACTGGCGGCTTCGCCGATGCGGTCGGCGTCGTACAGCAGCACGCCCAGGTAGCGGATGCGGCCGACGCAGGTTTCCGAGCACACGGTGGGTTGGCCGGCCTCGATGCGCGGGTAGCAGAAGATGCACTTCTCGGCCTTGCCGCTCTTCCAGTTGTAGTAAATTTTTTTGTAAGGGCAGCCCGAGACGCACATGCGCCAGCCGCGGCATTTGTCCTGGTCGATCAGCACGATGCCGTCTTCCTCGCGCTTGTAGATCGAGCCCGAGGGGCAGGACGCAACGCAGGTCGGGTTCAGGCAGTGCTCGCACAGGCGCGGCAGGTACATCATGAAGGTGTTTTCGTATTCACCGACCATGGCTTTCTGCGCCGCCTCGAAACCGGCGAAGTTGCTGTCCTGGCTGCGCTGGGCGAACTCGCCGCCGAGGATTTCCTCCCAGTTCGGACCCCATTCGATTTTTTCCATGCGCTGGCCCGTGATCAGCGAGCGCGGCCGCGCGGTGGGCGCGTGCTGCATTTCGGGGGCCGACTGCAGGTGGTCGTAGTCGAAGGTGAAGGGCTCGTAGTAGTCGTCGATCTGCGGCAGGTTGGGGTTGGCGAAAATCTTCATCAAAAGCGACCACTTTCCCCCCTGCTTAGGCACGATGGACCCATCGGCCCGGCGCACCCAGCCGCCGTTCCACTTGTCCTGGTTTTCCCATTCTTTGGGATAGCCGATGCCGGGCTTGGACTCGACGTTGTTGAACCAGGCGTATTCCACGCCTGGGCGGCTGGTCCACACGTTTTTGCAGGTGACCGAACAGGTGTGGCAGCCGATGCATTTGTCCAGGTTGAGGACCATGCCGATCTGTGCACGTACTTTCATCTTTTTCTCCTTGTGTGCGCGCCCTGAATCAGGGGTTCTCGCCCTGGGACTGATAGGCGCGTGCAAGCTGGTCGTCGCGCGGCGTGTCGAGCCAGTCGACCTTGTGCATCTTTCGCACCACCACGAACTCGTCCCGGTTGGTGCCGATGGTTCCGTAATAGTTGAAACCGTAAGACAGCTGCGCGTAGCCGCCGATCATGTGGGTGGGCTTGAGCACGATGCGGGTGACCGAGTTATGAATACCGCCGCGCACGCCGGTGATCTCCGAGCCCGGCGTGTTGATGATCTTTTCCTGTGAGTGGTACATCATCACCATGCCGTTTTTCACGCGCTGGCTCACCACCGCGCGGCCGGCCACAGCGCCGTTGACGTTGAAGAGCTCGATCCAGTCGTTGTCCTGGATGCCGGCGCTCTTGGCGTCGTCTTCGCTGAGCCAGATCACGGTGCCACCGCGGTTGAGCGTGAGCATGTGCAGGTTGTCGCTGTAGGTGCTGTGGATGCCCCACTTCTGATGCGGCGTGATGAAGTTCAGAACGATTTCGGTGTGGCCGTTGGGCTTCATGCCCTGCACCACGTCGGTGGTCTTGAGGTCCACCGGCGGACGGTAGCTGGAAAAGCCCTCGCCGAAGGCGATCATCCAGGGGTGGTCCTGGTAGAACTGCTGGCGCCCGGTGAGGGTGCGCCAGGGGATCAGCTCGTGCACATTGGTGTAGCCGGCGTTGTAGCTGACCTCTTCGCTCTCGATGCCGCTCCAGGTCGGTGAGCTGATGATCTTGCGCGGCTGCGCCTGGATGTCGCGAAAGCGGATCTTCTCGTCCTCGCGGTACAGCGCCAGGTGGGTGTGGTCGCGTCCGGTCTGCTGGCCCAAAGCGGCCCAGGCCTTGACGGCCACATGGCCATTGGTTTCGGGGGCGAGCTGCAAGATGGTTTCGCAGGCGTCGATGTCGCTCACGATGCGCGGCATGCCCAGCGTGGGGCCGGCATCGCGCGTGGTGCCATTGAGCTGGCCCAACTGTTCGACCTCGAGCTCGGTGGGCCAGGCGATGCCCTTGCCACCGTTGCCCGCCTTGTTCATCAGCGGGCCCAAGGCGGTGAAGCGCTTGTAGAGGTTGGGGTAGTCGCGTTCGACCACGGTGATCTGCGGCGCGGTCTGGCCCGGCACCAGCTCGCACTCGCCCTTTTTCCACTCCTTGACCTCGAAGGGTTGGGCCAACTCGGCCGGGCTGTCGTGCATGAGCGGCGTGAGCACCACTTCCTTTTCGACGCCGAGGTGGCCGACGCAGACCTCGCTGAATTTCTTGGCGAAGCCCTTGTAGATCTCCCAGTCGCTTTGGCTTTCCCAGACCGGGTCGACCGCGGTGGACAGCGGGTGGATAAAGGGGTGCATGTCGCTGGTGTTGAGGTCGTTCTTCTCGTACCAGCTGGCGGTGGGGAGAACGATGTCCGAGTACAGGCAGGTGGTGCTCATGCGGAAGTCGAGCGTGACCAGCAGATCGAGCTTGCCTTGCGGCGCGTCGGTGTGCCACTTGACTTCTTTCGGCTTGGCCTCGTCGGCTCCCAAATCTTTGCCCTGCACACCGTTCTCGGTGCCCAACAGGTGCTTGCAGAAATACTCGTGGCCCTTGCCGCTGGAGCCCAGCAGGTTGGAGCGCCAGACGAACATGTTGCGCGGCCAGTTCTGCGGGGCGTCCGGGTCTTCGCAGCTCATCTCGAGCGTGCCGTCCTTGAGCGCGCGCACCACATAGTCCTTGGGCTCGAGGCCGGCAGCGGCCGCGTCCTTGACCACCTGCATCGGGTGGGTTTTGAGCTGCGGCGCGCTGGGCAGCCAGCCCATGCGCTCGGCGCGCACGTTGTAGTCGATCATGCTGCCGCCAAATTTTTGCTTGTCGGCCAGCGGCGAGACGATCTCAGCGACGTCGAGCTTTTCATAGCGCCACTGGTCGGTGTGGGCGTAGAAGAAGCTGGTCGAGTTTTGCTGGCGCGGCGGTCGGATCCAGTCGAGGGCGAAAGCCAGCGCGGTCCAGCCGGTTTGCGGGCGCAGCTTTTCCTGGCCCACATAGTGCGCCCAGCCGCCACCGCTTTGGCCGATGCAGCCGCACATCATCAGGAGGTTGATCACGCCGCGGTAGTTCATGTCGGCGTGGTACCAGTGGTTCATGGCCGCGCCGATGATGACCATGGACTTGCCCTGGGTTTTGTCGGCGTTGTCGGCAAACTGGCGCGCCACGGTGACGACCTGCTCGCGCGGCACGCCGGTGATGGCTTCCTGCCAGGCCGGGGTGTAGGGCGCGTTGTCCTCGAAGCTCTTGGCGCCCGAGCCCAGGCCGCGGTCGATGCCGTACTGCGCGACCTGCAGGTCGAACACGGTGGCCACCAGCGCGTGGCGCTCTTCGCCGGCCTTGCCCAGACGCAAGCGCACGGCGGGCACCTTGGCCATGTTCACATCGCCCACTGCGGCGTTGGCTGGGAAGTTGGGCGTCTGCTGGCCGCCGAAATAGGGAAAGGCCACGTCGACCACCTGGTGCTCTTGCGCGCCGTCCTCGAGTACCGAGAGCTTGAGCCTGACCTCTTCGCCGCCGCGCGCCTCCTTGTTTTCGAGGTTCCACTTGCCCTGGTCGGCGCGGCCCTCGGGGCCCCAGCGGAAACCGATCGAACCGTGCGGCAGCACCGCCCGACCCGTGCTGTCGAAGGCCACGGTTTTCCAGTCGGGGTGGTTGTCCTGGCCCAGCCTGCCATTGAAGTCGCTGGCGCGCAGGTAACGGTCGGGCACCAGCGTGGTGCGGCCGTCGGGCAAGGTCTGCGCCTTGAGCATGACCAGCATGGGCAGGTCGGTGTACAGACGCGCGTAGTTGTCGAAATAGGCGCTGCGCGCGCCCTGCTCGGGGAAATAGAACTCCTTGAGCACCACATGGCCCATGGCCATGGCCAGCGCAGCGTCGGTGCCCTGCTTGGGGTGCAACCAGAGATCGGCGAGCTTGGCGACTTCGGAGTAGTCGGGCGTGACCGCGACCGTCTTGGCGCCCTTGTAACGGACTTCGGTGAAGAAGTGGGCGTCGGGCGTGCGCGTTTGCGGCACATTCGAGCCCCAGGCGATGATGTATTGGCTGTTGTACCAGTCGGCCGACTCGGGCACGTCGGTTTGCTCGCCCCAGATCTGGGGGCTGGCCGGTGGCAAGTCGCAGTACCAATCGTAAAAGCTCATGCACACGCCGCCCAGCAAGCTGAGGTAGCGGCTGCCGGCGGCGTAGCTGACCATGGACATGGCCGGGATCGGCGAAAAGCCGATGATGCGGTCGGCGCCGTGCTTTTTGATGGTGTAGACGTTGGCTGCGGCGATCAGGGTGTTCACCTCGTCCCAGGTCGAGCGCACCATGCCGCCCATGCCGCGCACCTGCTGGTAGTCGCGCCGCGCCGCCTCGTCCTCGACAATCAGTGCCCAGGCGTCGACCGGCGTGCGTGTCACGGCCAGCGCTGCGCGCCAGCGCGCGAGCAGGCGGCCACGCACCATCGGGTATTTGACGCGGTTGGCCGAATACAGGTACCAGCTGTAGCTGGCGCCGCGCGCGCAACCGCGCGGCTCGTGGTTGGGCATGTCCCAGCGCGTGCGCGGGTAATCGGTCTGCTGGGTTTCCCAGGTGACGATGCCGCCCTTGACGTAAATTTTCCACGAGCACGAGCCCGTGCAATTCACGCCGTGCGTGGAGCGCACCACCTTGTCGTGTGCCCAGCGGTTGCGGTAGGCGTCTTCCCAGGTGCGGTCTTCGGCGTTGACCTGGCCGTGCCCGTTGGCAAAAGTCTCTGTGGGCAGCTTGAAATAGGTCAAGCGATCGAGGAAATGGCTCATGGGGGAACTCCGTGTGAACGGTTGGGAAACTCAGGGGTTGCGGATGGCGCTGCCGGGGCGCAGGTAAAAAGCCCAGTTGAGCACCAGGCACAGCGTGTAGAAGACGGCAAAGCCGTACATGGCCAGCTGCGGCGTGCCGGCCTTGATCTGGTCGCCGATCACCACCGGGGCGATGAAGGCGCCGTAGGCGGCCACGGCCGAGGTCCAGCCCAGCACCGGGCCGGCCTGCTGGCGGTCGAAAATGACGCCGATGGTGCGGAAGGTCGAACCGTTGCCGATGCCGCTGGCGGTGAACAGCACGATGAACAGTCCGAGGAAGGCCGCGAAGTAGCGCTCGGGCGTGGCCGAGGCGTAGGCCTGCATCATCACGTGGCCGACCGCGACCGAGGCCAGCACCATGACCGCCGAGATGGCCTGGGTCACGATGGAGCCGCCGACCTTGTCCGACACCCAGCCGCCGATGGGGCGCACCGCGGCGCCGATGAAGGGGCCCATCCAGGCGTAGGTCAGGGCCGAGGGCGCGTTCGGGTTCTTGAGCGTGTGCTGCATGACGCCGGCCGCATCGGGCAGGTGCTGGAAACCGAAGATCACGGTGATGGCCAGCGGCAGCACCATCGAAAAACCGATGAAGGAGCCGAAGGTCACGATGTAGAGCGCCGTCAGCGACCAGGTGTGCGGGTTGCGGAAGATCGCGAACTGTTTGGCGATGTTCTCTTTCATGCTGCCAAGGGCCGCCAGCCGCATGGTCAGCAGGGCCAGCGCGATGTCCAGCGGCACGGCCACCCACATGTTGAGCACCCCCAGGCCAGTGGGCGCCGGCAGGTAGAGGTAGAGCATGCCGATGGCCGGCACGAAGGCCAGGGTGTAGAGGTAGGTGACCTTGGCAAAGGCCATGATGGGGTGGCCGGCGTCGGGCGAGACCGTCTTGAGGTTGTTCATGCCCAGCCAGCACAGCACGCCCAGCGGCACCAGCGAGAGCACCCAGGCCAGGCCCGCGTTCTGGATCCAGGTGGGTGTGCCCGCAGGGATCTTGCCGAAGATCCAGCCGCTGTCCTTCACCAGCGTCATGGGCTCGCCGCCGAGCGCGCCAAACAGGCCCACCGTCATCACCAGCGGAATCACAACCTGCATGGTGGTCACGCCAAAATTGCCCAGGCCCGCGTTCAGGCCCAGCGCCGTGCCCTGCAGGCGCTTGGGAAAGAAGGTGCTGATGTTCGACATGGAGCTGGCGAAGTTGCCCCCGCCCACGCCCGACCACAGCGCCATGAGCTGAAACGCCCACAGCGGCCACTCGGGGTGCTGCAGCACGATGCCGGTGCCGATCGCGGGCGCCAGCAGCATCGCGGTCGTGAGGAAGATGGTGTTGCGGCCCCCGGCCAAGCGCACCAGGAAAGAGGCCGGGATGCGCATGGTCGCGCCCGAGATGCCGGCGATCGCGGTCAGCGTGAACAGCTCGGCCTGGGTGAAAGGGAAACCCAGGTTGAGCATCTGCACGGTGATGATGCCCCACATGCCCCAGACCGCGAAGCCGCACAAGAGCGCGGGCACCGAGATCCAGAGGTTGCGGTAGGCGATGCGTTTGCCGGTGCTTTCCCAAAAACGCGCGTCTTCGGGGTTCCAGTCGGCGATGTCGGCGCGCGAGGCCGATGCCCTCGTGTGGTGGGTGTTCATGTGGTGAATTTCCAATCAGCCCTGCAGGGAAAAAGGCTGGGCCTGCGGGCCCAGCACGGGCGTGCGGCGCACCTCGGTCCAGTACATCCAGATCAGCGAGACCCAGACCACGCCATAAAGCAGCATGAAAGCGCTCGAGCGGATGCCGGTGAGGTCAAGCAGGGCGCCGAACAGGATGGGCAGCACAAAGCCGCCCAGGCCGCCGGCCAGGCCCACGATGCCGCTGATGGCGCCGATGCTGTGCGGGTAGTCGTCGGCGATGTACTTGAAGACGCTGGCCTTGCCGAAGGCCATGGCGATGCCGAGCACGGCCATCAGCGCGGTGAAGGCATAGACGTTGAGCCCGATGTGGAAGGTGCGCGGGCCGTTGACGGTGTTGACAGTGAAGTCGGTCTGCGGGTAGCTCAGCAGGAACAGGCAGATCCAGCAGACCCACAGCACCCACCAGGTGACCTTGTGCGCGCCGTGCTTGTCGGACAGCCAGCCGCCAACCGCGCGCAGCACGCCGCCGGGCAGCGAGAAGCAGGCCGCCAGCAAGGCGGCGATGCGGATGTCCAGGCCGTACTCGCCGATGTAGTACTGCACCATCCACAAGGCGAGGGCCACATAGCCGCCAAAAACGATGCTGTAGTACTGGCAGTACTTGAGCACGCGCGGGTCCTTGAGCGCCTGCAGTTGGTCGGTGAAACGGACGTTGCTCGGCACCCGGTGCGCCGGGTCGCTGTGGCTGAACAACCAGAACAGCAGCACCGTGCCGGCCATGATGGCCGCATAGACCTGCGGCACCGCAGCCCAGCCGAAGGCCACCAGGATCACTGGCGCGATGAATTTGTTGACCGCCGAACCCGAGTTGCCCGCGCCGTACACCCCCATGGCCATGCCTTGCTGGCTCTTGGGAAACCAGCGCGCCACATACGGCGTGCCTACGGAAAACGAGCCGCCGGCCAGACCGACAAACAGACCGATCACCAGAAAGTGCCAGAACTGCGTGGCGTAGGCCATCAGCCAGATCGCGGGCACGGTGGCGGCCATCAGCAAGGTCATCACGCTGCGCCCGCCGAAGCGGTCGGTCCAGATGCCCAGCGGCACCCGCACCAGCGAGCCTGTGAGCACCGGCGTGGCCATCAGCAGGCCGAACTCTGTCGCATTGAGGCTGAGCATCTGCTTGATCGGGATGCCAATCACGCCGAACATCATCCACACCATGAAGCACACGGTGAAAGACCAGGTGCTGACGATCAGCACCGACCAGGCCTGGCGTTTGTGTTGGAGTTCGGTAGCCATGGGCTTGTCCTTGTTGACCATGGCGTGACTGTCCTTGGTCTGCCCCGCAGCGAACATCCTTCAGACTGGGTAGCTGCGCGCGGCAAAAGAACGAGGACATGGCGCACGGCATCGTTCGAAAGAACAAGGGCCGGTCCGCGGCGCGGCGCTTACGATGGCGGGCATGAACGCCTCCCTGTCCTTCCCCGGTTTTTCCAGCCCGGCCGCCGGCCCCGAGGCGCCACTGCAAATGCTCGCGGCCTGCCACACCCGCGTGGACAAGCAGTGCCACACGCTGCAGCGGCTGCAGGCGCACCTGCCGCTGCACGGCAGCGATGTGGCCGCGCAGGAAGCGGCCGGCGCGGTGCTGCGTTACTTCGAGAGCGCCGCGCGCCACCACCACGAAGACGAGGAGCAAGACCTGTTTCCGGCGCTGCACGAGGCCATGGCCGGCAGCGATGCGGTCTGCATCCGGCAACTGACGGACGCGCTGCGGGCCGAACACCGCGCGCTCGAGGCGCGCTGGGCGCAGCTGCGGCCGGTGCTGCAGGCGGTGGCCGAGGGCGATGCGGCCGCGCTGCCGGCGCAAGCGGTCAAGGCCTTTGTCGAGGGCTACCGTGCGCACATCGCACGCGAAGACCAGGAGTTGCTGCCCATGGCCGAGCGCCTGCTCGGCGAAGAGGCGCTCGCGCAGATCGGCCGCGCGATGCGCGCGCGTCGGGGTTTCTGAAAGGGCTCAGCCCAGGCCGCGCTCGGCGGCGTAGACCGCCGCGTGCACGCGGTTGCTCAGGCCAAGCTTGCGCAGGATGTGCTGCACATGGATCTTGACCGTGGTCTCGGCGATGTCGAAGGCGCGCGCGATGTGCTTGTTGCTGTCGCCCTTGGCGATGCGCTGCAGGATCTCGCGCTCGCGCGGCGACAGCTGGTGGATCGGGTCGTCGCCCGCCAGCGCGCGGGCGGCCCCGGCGCCGGACGCCGCGGGGGCGGGCGTGTCCGCTGGCGCGGCGTCCGACGGCGCCTGGCGCAGCAGGCCCACGAGCTTGCCCATCATCTCGGGGCTGATGACCGAGTCGCCCTCCCAGACCTTGCAGATCGAGTCGCACAGGGCCTCGGTGTGGATGGTCTTGAGCAGGTAGCCGTCGGCGCCCTTGCGCAGGCCGGCCGCCATGTCCTGCTCGTTCTCACTGACGGTGAGCATCAGGATGCGTACGCGCGGCGCCACCTCCTTGAGCCCGGCGATCGCGTCCACGCCCTGCACGCCGGGCATGTGGTTGTCGAGCAGGATCAGGTCGGGTTGCAGCTTGCGCGCGGCGGTCTGCGCGGCGCTGGCGTCGGCCGCCTCGCCCACCACGGCAAAGCGGCCGTCCTGTTCCAGCAGGGCGATCAGGCCGCGGCGAAACAGGTTGTGGTCGTCGACCACCAGCAGACGAATCGGGGGGTGAGGGGTGTGGGGCATCAGTGCGGGGCTCCTTGCAGGGCGATGCGCACCTCGGTGCCTGCGCCCGGCGTCGAGCGGATTTGCACCTCGGCACCGATGCGCTGCGCGCGCTCGCGCATGATGTGCAGGCCCACATGCGTGTCGTCGTCGCGCTGCGGCCCGGGCACAAAGCCGCGACCGTTGTCGCGCACCGTGAAGGTCCACTGCGGACCGCGCTCGACCAGCAGCTGCACACGGTCGGCGCCGGCGTGCTTGCGCACGTTCGACAGGGCCTCCTGCACCACGTGCAATACCTGCAACTGCACATCGGAGGGCAGGTGCACGCCATGGCCCTGCATCTCGAGCTGGACCTTGACGCCACTTTGGTGCTCGAACTTCTGCAAAGTGGTGCGCAGCGCGTCCTCGATGTCGTCGGCGTTGGTGCGTGTGCGAAAGTGGACCAGCAGCTCGCGCACATCGTGCGTGCTTTCCTTCACGCCGGCATCGATCTCCTGCAGGATGCGCTCGAACTGCTCCGGCTGGCCCTTGGCCAGCGCCTGGCGCAGCAGCGTCACCTGGATGCGCAGGAAAGACAGCGACTGCGCGATCGAGTCATGCAGCTCGCGCGCCAGCAACGTGCGCTCTTCGCTGACGGCGGCCTCGCGCACCAGCGCGTCGGTGCGCAGGTGCTCGACGGCATTGGCCAGATGGCCGGCGAGCGCGTCGTAGAGGTCACGGTCCTCGCGCGTGAGCACCGTGGGCACGCGGTAAAACAGGTTGACCTCGCCGAGGACGCGCTGCTGCAGCCGGATCGGCACGCTGACCAGCGCCGCATAGCCGGCGCGCGTGCACAGGCCCAGGCGCGGCTCGGGTTCGGCGACGATGGGGATCATGCGGGTGCGCGCGCTGTCCGCGGGCTGGCCACAGGCGCAGCGCCCGGCCTCGATGCAACGCTCCTCGGCCACGATGTCGTGCGGCAGGCCATCGCTGGCCAGCAGCAGGTAGCGCTGGCTGGCCTCGTCGGACCAGCGCACCGCCACCGCCTCGGCGCCGCTGATGCGCCGCATCTTTTGCGCAAAACCCTGTCCCAGCTCTTCCAGGCTGGGCGCCTCGACCAGGAAGTTGCTGACCTCGTAGAGCGCCGCCAGACGCGAGCGCTCGGCCTGCAGGTCGCGCGTTTTTTCCTCAACCTTGCGCTCGAGCCCGTGGTAGAGGCCCTGCAACGTGGCCGCCATGTGGTTGAAGCCGGCGGCCAGCTCGCCGAATTCGTCGGGCGAGTCGGCCACCACGCGGGTCGCGAAGTGGCCCTGTTCGACCTGGCGCAAGCCCGCCTGCAGGCGCCGCAGGGGCTGGATCACAAACAGGTAGCCGGTGTAGAGCATCAGCACCGCGGCCGTGAGCGCCAGCGCCATCATCAGGAACTGGAACAGGTTGAGCGCCGCCGTCAGGCGCGCCAGCGTGAGCTCGATGGCGCTGACCAGCGCATCGACGCGCTGCACAAAGATTTCGACACGCGCATGGCGCACCGCCGGACCTGCGCCGGCCGGTGCGTCCCACAAGGGTTGCAGCTCCTGCCAGGCCTGCTGAAGCTGGGCAAAACGCTCTCGGGTGCGCTCGTTCCAGGGCACGGCCAGCGGACGCCCGGCGTCGCCCTGCTGCAGCAGCGCCAGCGTGGCCTCGAGCTGGGCCACCGCGGGCGCGATCTCGGGCCCGTGCGGGTCGGCCTGCACCAGCGTGGCCAACCGCCAGGTTTGCATGCGCAGGCGTCCGGCCTCGTTGACCGCGGCGGCGCCGCCGTCGAGCTGGCGCGTGACCCACATCGTCAGGCCGATCGAGAGCAGGGCCAGCACCAGCAGGCCCAGCCCCAGGCTGAAAAATTTGGTCGACAGGCGCTGGTGCAGTTTCATCATTGGCGATCGTAACGGCCACCACCGCCGCTGGCGCCCAAGCGCCCTCGTTCGGAAGGAGTATGTACAAAACCCCAGGCCGAGCACACCTGCACTTCGGAAGGATGGCCTGCGGCGCGCGCGCGCAGGATCATGGCGCCATGAACGCCTGCGTCAACGACCCCGTTTTGTCGGTCCACACCCTGCTGCACAGCCGCCGCACCACACTGCCCAAGCGCTTGCTGGGCCCGGGGCCCGACGCGGCGCAGCGCCAGCTGATCCTGGAGGCGGCCAGCGCCGCGCCCGACCACGATCAGCTGCTGCCCTGGCGCTTCATCGAGCTGCCCGAGGCGGCGCGGGCGCCGTTGGGGGAGGCTTTTGCACAGGCGCTGCGCGCGCGCGACCCCAGAGCCTCGGTCGAAGAGCAGGCGCAAGCGCGCGAGAAGGCCCAGCGCGCACCCTGGTTGCTGGTGCTGGTGGTGCGCACGGGTGGCGCGCCCGCCGACATACCGGCCAGCGAACGTCTGCTCTCGGCCGGCGCGGCGGTACAAAACATGCTGCTGATGTGCAGCGCGCTGGGCCTGGGTTCGGGGCTGACCAGCGGCAAGGCGCTCCACTCGGCACCGCTGCGTGCGCTGCTGCAACTGGGCCAGGAGGAAGAGGCCATTTGCTTTGTCAATGTGGGCCATGTCGGCACATCGCGGCAGCCGCGCGCGCGGCCCGAGGTGGCGCGCTACTTCTCGGTGCTGGGTGCACCTGACTGAGAGCGGCCCGCGCTGGCGAAGAGCGCGCGGATTTGTGCGCGCAGCCACTGGTGCGCGCCGTCGTGCTCGGTGCTGCTGTGCCACAGCAGGTTCACCGTGTAGCGCAGGGAGCTGATCGGCAGCGTCCAGATGCGAAAGCCGAAATGGCTGGCCAGGCTCTGGGCGTACATCAGCGGCACGATGGCCAGCAGGTCGGTGCGCAGCGTCAACTCGGGGATGGCGCCGAAGTGCCGCGCGCGCAGCACGATCTGATCGGCCAGCTGGTGCTCGTACAGGCTTTTCTCGACCCCGCCCTGGAAGGTCGCGGTGGGCGAGGCAATCACGAAGCGCGCCTGGCGCAGCTGGGCCAGGCTCAGGCGGCCGCTGTGGCCGCCGCCCGCAGGCGCCCATTGCCGCGCCGATACGGCGACGTACTGTTCCTCGAACAGCATCTCCTTGCGCACATTCTTGTGCGTGCTGTGCAGGATGCCGATGGCGAAGTCGATCTCGCGCGCATCGAGCGCGGTCGGCACGTCCTGCGCCGACACCGCGATGTTGGAAATCGTGGCCAGCGGCGCCTGCTGGCGCAAGGTGGCGGCCAGGCCCGGTAAAAACATCATCTCGCCGAGGTCGGACAGCGAAACGCGCCAATGCACGGCCGCCTGCGCCGGCTCGAAGCTCGGGTCATCGGTCAGCGTGGCCTCGAGCTGGGCCAGCTGGGCCTGCACCGCGGGCGCGATGCGCTCGCACAAGGGTGTGGGCTTGAGGCCCTTGGGCGTGCGGATGAACAGCTCGTCGCCAAACACCTCGCGCAGCTTGGCCAGCAGGTGGCTGGTGGCCGGCTGCGACAGCGCCAGCAGCGCGCCCGCGCCGGTGACCGAGCCGCTGCGGTGCAGGGCCACGAGCACGCGCAGCAGGTTCAGGTCCAGTTGTTTGAATTTCATGGCTTTTATCGATGCGGGTTTACCCTTGATATTCGCAAAGCGAATACAGAAAATTCTAAAAGATCATTTGTCAGCCCCCGGCGCGCCTCCTACATTGCGCCCCATGGCCCTTGCGGCAACACGACAGCGGAGCGCACTTGGAAGTTTCTTTCCACCATGAAATCGAGAGCCTGAAACTGGGGCAGGGCGAGACCTTCCACGGCGAGGGCATCCTGGCCGTGACCAAGGGCCTGCTGCAGTCGGGTGTGAGTTATGTCGGCGGCTACCAGGGCTCGCCGATCTCGCACCTGCTCGACGTCATGGTGCAGGCCCGGCCCTACCTGAACGCGCTGGGCGTGCATGTGGAGGCCTGCACCAACGAGTCTTCGGCGGCGGCCATGCTGGCCGCCTCCATCATGTACCCGGTGCGCGGCGCCGTGACCTGGAAGTCGGTGGTCGGCACCAACGTGGCGTCGGACGCGCTGTCCAATCTGGCCTCGCCCGGCGTCATGGGGGGCGCGCTGATCGTGGTTGGCGAAGACTACGGCGAGGGCGCCAGCGTGATCCAGGAGCGCACGCACGCCTTCGCGCTCAAGTCGGCGCTGTGGCTGATGGACCCGCGGCCCAATTTGCCGAGCATCGTGCACCTGGTCGAAAAGGCCTTCGAGCTCTCCGAGGCGTCCAACACGCCAGTGATGATGGAGCTGCGCATCCGCACCTGCCACGTCAAGGGCAGTTTCGAGGCCAAGGACAACATCGCGCCCGCCATCTCCAGCGTGCGCCCGCAGCAAGAGCCGCCGGCCTTCAGCTACGCGCGCCTGGCGCACCCGCCCTCGACCTTCCAGCACGAAAAGCTCAAGTACGAAGCACGCCTGCCGGCCGCGCGCCGTTTCATCGTCGACGCCGGCCTCAACGAGCAGTGGGACGGCGAGCTGAACCACTTGGGCCTGGTCGTGCAAGGCGGCCTCTACAACACGCTGATGCGCGCGCTCGGCGAGCTGGGCCTGACCGACGCCGCCGGCCAGTCGCGCATCCCGCTCCTGGTGCTCAACGTGGTCTACCCGCTGGTGCCCGAGCAGATCGAGGGCTTTTGCGCGGGCAAGCAAGCCGTGCTGGTGCTCGAAGAAGGCCAGCCCGAATTCATCGAGCAGGAAATCGCCACGCACCTGCAGCGCCGCGGCCTGGCCGTGGCCCTGCACGGCAAGGACTGCCTGCCCATGGGCGGCGAGTACAACGCCGAGGTGCTGCTGCGCGGCCTGCGCCAGTTCGTCGAGCGCCACGACGCGGGCCGCGTCGCGCCGCAGGCCGAAGGCTACCTGCAGCCCCTGGCCGATGCGCGCGCGCAGGCGCAAGCGGTACTGGCCCAGCCGGTGCCGCCGCGCCCGCCCAACTTTTGCACCGGCTGCCCCGAGCGCCCGGTGTTCGCCGCGCTCAAACTGGTCGAGCGCGAGATCGGGCGCTTCCACATCTCGGCCGACATCGGCTGCCACTCCTTCGCCACCTTCGAGCCTTTCTCGTTCGGCCACTCCATCCTGGGCTATGGCATGAGCCTGGCCTCGAGCGCGGGCGTGAAAAACTTCTCGGTGCGCCGGCCCGTGGCCATCATGGGCGACGGCGGCTTCTGGCACAACGGCCTGCTCTCGGGCGTCTCGTCGGCGCTCTTAAACCAGGGCGATGGTGTGCTGGTGATCATGAAAAACGGCTACACCTCGGCCACCGGCACGCAGGAAACCGTCTCGACGCCGGGCTCCGAGAGCAAGCGCGTGGCCGAAGGGCGCAGCGCCACCGGCACCGAGCTCACCATCGAGCGCACCCTGCAGGGCATGGGCGTGCAGTGGCTCAAGACGGTGCACAACTACCACGTGGCCACCGTGCGCGACACGCTCAAAGAGGCCATGACCTCGCCCTACAAGGGCCTCAAGGTGGTGGTGGCCGAGGGCGAATGCCAGCTCGAACGCCAGCGCCGCCTGCGCCCGCTGCGCGCGCAGCGCCTGAAGGCCGGCCTGCGCAGCGTGCGCACGCGCTACGGCGTCGACGAAGACACCTGCACCGGCGACCACTCGTGCATCCGCCTCTCGGGCTGCCCGACGCTGACGGTGCGCGACGCGACCGATCCGCTCAAGAGCGCGCCGGTGGCGCACGTGACCAACGGCTGCGTGGGCTGCGGCCTGTGCGGCGAGGTGGCCGATGCCGCCGTGCTCTGCCCCTCCTTCCACAAAATCGAGATCGTCACCCACGCCGGCTGGTGGGAACGCCTCTCGGCCCGTTTTCACCAATGGGCCATCCGCACATTGCAAGGTGCCTGATGCCTGAATCCAAGATCCAATCGGTGCTGATCGCCGCGCTCGGCGGCGAAGGCGGCGGCGTGCTGGCCGACTGGCTGGTGCACTGTGCGCGCGAAGCCGGTCTGGCCGTGCAGGCCACCTCGGTGCCCGGCGTCGCGCAGCGCACCGGCGCCACCAGCTATTACCTCGAGTGGAGCCGCGCACCGCTGCGCGCGGGCGAGACTGCGCCGGTGCTGGCGCTCTCGCCCATGCCGGCGCGCGTGGACGTGGTGATCGCCAGCGAGGCGCTGGAAGCCGCGCGCATGATGGAGCGCGGCTTCGTCACGCCCGAGCGCACCTGCCTGATCGCCTCGACCAGCCGCGTCTACACCACGGTCGAAAAAATGCACATGGCCGACGGCCGCTTCGACAGCGCGCGCATCGACACCCTGGCCAAGACCCTGGCGCAGCGCGCCATCCTGTTCGACATGGAAGCCGTGACGCTGCAGCACCAGACGGTGGTCTCGGCGGTGATGTTCGGCGCGCTGGCCGGTGCCGGCGTGCTGCCCTGGTCGGTCGAGGTCTGCGAAGCCGTGATCCAGGCCTCGGGCAAGGGCGTGAGCGCCAGCCTGGCGGGCTTTCGCGCGGCCTGCGCGATCGCGGCGCAGGGCCCGGGCACAGCCCCCCGGCCGGCGGCGGCCGATCCCGCGCTGCAGGACATCCTGCGCCTGGGCATGGCGCGCTGCGAGGACTTCCAGGACCGCGCCTACGCCGAAGCCTACCGCGCGCGGGTCGAGGCCATCGCACCCGCCGCCGCGCCAGACGCCGCGCTGAGCGCCGCCTGGCGCGAGGCCGCGCGCCACCTGGCCCTGTGGATGTGCTACGAGGACGTGGTGCGCGTGGCCGACCTCAAGACCCGCCCCGAGCGCTTTGCGCGCATCCGTGCCGAGGCCCAGGCCCGTCCCGACGAGCTGGTCGATGTGACCGAGCACTTCAAGCCCGGCGTGGACGAGGTCGCGGCCATCCTGCCCGCGCCCCTGGGCCGCGCGCTGCTGGCCTGGGCCGAGCGCCACGGCAAGACCCATGTCCACCATGGCCTGCACATCCGCTCAACGCGCCTGGGCGGCTACCTGCTGCTGCGCGCGCTCGCGCGGCTGCGGCCCTGGCGCCGCCGCAGCCTGCGCTTTGCCCAGGAGCAGCAGGCACGCGAAGCCTGGTGGGCGGCGATGCAGACGCTCGCGCCGCGCTCGGCCGCCTTTGCCGCCGCGCTGGCGGGCCTGCCCCAGGTGCTCAAGGGCTATGGCGACACCCAGCGGCGCGGCCGCGAAAGCTACGAGCGGCTGTGGCAAGACCATGTGCAGCCGGCGCTGGACGGCGGCGCCGACCTCGAGGCCGCGGCCGAGCGCTTGCGCCAGGCCCTGCAGCAGGCGCTGGCCGACCCCGAAGGCCAGCTCAATGCGGCGCCGCGCGCGCAGCCCATCCAATGGTTCAAAAAAATCCCGACCTGATTCCAACCCCAAGCAAGGAGACGACGATGACCCGCAACACCACCTTCACACGCATGGCGCTGGCCTGCGGCCTGGCCGCCCTGAGCCTGGGCGCGCAAGCCCAGGACAAGCCGGTCGAACTCAAGTTCGCACACTGGCTGCCCGGCGCTCACCCGCTGGCCAAGCTCGGCTTCGAGCCCTGGGCCAAATCGGTCGAGGCGGCGTCCAACGGCTCGATCAAGGTGGCGCTGTTTCCCGCGCAGCAGCTGGGCAAGGCGGCCGACCACTACGACATGACGCGCGACGGCATCGCCGACATGGCCTGGGTCAGCCCGGGCTACCAGGCGGGCCGCTTCCCGGTGTTCGCCGCGGCCGAGCTGCCCTTCCAGATCAGCAAGCCCGGCCCCGGCTCGGCCGCGGTCGACAAGTGGTACCGCAGCCACACCGCCACCGAGATGAAGGACGTGCGCCTGTGCTTCGCCCACGTGCACATCGGCACCCTGCACAGCAAGAAACCGATTTCCGAGCCCGGCCAGATCAAGGGCATGAAGATCCGTCCGGCCAACGGCACGGTGGCGCAGACCATGACGCTGCTGGGCGCCACCAATGTGCAGGTGTCGGCGCCCGAGTCGCGCGACGCGCTCGAAAAAGGCGTGGCGGACGCCATCACCTTCCCCTGGAACTCGCTGATCTCCTTCAGCATCGACAAGGCCGTCAAGAACCACACCGACATGCGCCTGTACGCCGCCGCCTTCACCTGGGTCATGAACCCCGGCTGGTACGGCAAGCTCAGCGCCGCCCAGAAGAAGGTCATGGACGACCACTGCAACAACGACTGGGCCGGCAAGGTGGGCGCGGCCTGGGGCGATGACGAGGACTCGGGCCAGGGCAAGCTGGAAAAGGCCGGCCACAACATCGTCAAGCTCACGCCGCCGCAGCTCGAGGCCTGGAAGAAGGCGGTCGAACCCGTCACCAGCCAATGGCAGGAGAACGTGGGCAAGAGCGGCGTGAACGGCCCGCAGGTGCTGGGCGCGCTGCGCCAGGAACTCAAGGCGCGTAACGCGGGCCAGTGATGAAGCGCCTGCTGAGCTGGACCGAGACATTGGCCGCGCTGTTTCTGCTCGCGATCGCGCTGCTGATCGCGGCCAATGTCATCTTGCGCGATGTGCTGAGCATCCAGATCCCCGACTGGTTTGACGGCTCCAAGCTGCTGCAGGGCATTGCGCTGATGTGGGGTTTTGCCCTGGCCACCTACTACGGCAGCCACATCTGCGTGGACATCGTCTGGGAGCACCTGGGCGCGCGCGGGCGGCGCGCGCTCGACGTGCTGAGCACCATGGTCACGCTGGCCTTTCTGGCCGTGACCGCCTGGATGGTCTGGACCAAGGTGCTGAGCACCGGCAGCCAGACCACCAGCGATCTGCAGTTGCCGATCGCTTATTTCTATGCGCTGGCCGCCTGCGGGGTGGTGGCCGCCGCCGCGCTGGGGCTGCTGCGCCTGGCGCGGCTGCTGCGCGGCACGCCGATCGAGGCGCCGCAACAAGAGGTGGGACATGGATCGTGATGTGGTGGCCCTGCTGGGCTTTGTCGGCATGTTCGCGCTGATGGCGCTGCGCGTGCCGATCGGCGTGGCCATGGGCATCGCGGGCGTGGGCGGCTTTGCCCTGCTCACCGGCCTCAAGCCCGCGCTCAACCTGCTGGCCAATGTGCCGCTGTCGGTGGTGACCGACTACAACCTGAGCGTGATCCCCATGTTCGTGCTCATGGGCGCCTTTGCCTCGCACGCGGGCATGAGCGCCGAGCTGTTCGCGGCCGGCCGCGCCTGGCTCGGCCACCGCAGGGGCGGCCTGGCGCTGGCCTCGATCGCGGCCTGCGCGGGCTTTGCCGCGATCAACGGCTCCTCGGTGGCGACCGCGGCGACCATGACGCAGGTCGCGCTGCCCGAGATGCGGCGCGCCGGCTACGAGCCCGGCTTTTCGGCCGGCCTGATCGCCGCCGGCGGCACGCTGGGCATCATGATCCCGCCCTCGGTGATCTTCGTGCTCTACGGCATCATGACCGAGACCGACATCTCCAAGCTGTTCGCCGCGGGCGTGGTGCCGGGCCTGCTGGCGATCGCGCTGTACGCGCTGGTGGTCGCGGTCAAGGCGCGCCTGGCGCCGCACAGCCTGCCGCAGGGCGAGCGCCACAGCTGGGGCGAGCGATTGAACTCGCTCAAGGAACTGTGGGCCGTGCTGCTCTTGTTCGCCTTCGTGCTCGGCGGCATTTACGGCGGCCTGTTCACCGTCGAAGAAGCCGCCGGCGTGGGCGCCATCGGCACCCTGCTGCTGGGCATGGTGCGCGGCCACCTGCGCTGGCCCCAGATCCGGCATGCGCTGATCGACGCGCTGCGCATCTCCTCGGCCATCATGATGATCGTGGTCGGCGCCTTCCTGTTCGGCTACTTCCTGACCATCACGCAGTTCACGCAAAAGTCGGTCGACCTGCTGGTGCACCTGCCGATCGGGCCCTATGGCGTGCTGGCGCTGGTGCTGGTGGGCTACTTCATCCTGGGCGCGGTGATGGACGAGCTGGCCATGATCTTGCTGACGGTGCCGATCGTCTTTCCGGTGATGACCCAGCTGGGCTTCGATCCGGTCTGGTTCGGCGTGATCATCGTGATGGCGGTGACCTTCGGCATGATCTGCCCACCCGTGGGCATGAACGTGTTCGTGATCAACTCGATCGCGCGCGACGTGCCGCTGGGCCAGATCTACCGGGGCACGATGCCCTTCATCGCGGTGGATGTGCTGCGCCTGGTGGTGCTGTGCGCCTTCCCGGCCATCACGCTGTGGCTGCCGAGTCTGGTGAACTGAGCATGGACGCCTTCGAACACGCCTTGCGCCACGAGGTCGCGGTGGGCACGGTGCTGACCGGTGCCGACATCCCCGAACGCTGCCTGAGCGACTGGATGAGCAGCGCGCCGCGGTCGTTTGTGCGGGCGCTGGTGCGCCCGGGCACCACGGCCGAGGTCAGCGCTTTGCTGCGCCTGTGCCACGCGCACCGCGTGCCGGTGGTGCCGCAGGGCGGCCTGACCGGCCTGGCCGGCGGCGCCCAGCCGGTGCCCGGCTGCGTGCTGCTCTCGCTTGAGCGCATGAAGGCCATCGAAGAGATCGATCCGGCCGCCTCCAGCATCACCGTGCAGGCCGGCGTGACGCTGCAGCAGGTGCAGGAAGCGGCGCAGGCGCAAGACCTGTTTTTTGCGCTGGACCTGGGCGGGCGCGGCTCATGCACCATCGGCGGCAACCTCTCGACCAATGCGGGCGGCAACCGCGTGCTGCGCTATGGCATGGCGCGCGAACTGCTGCTGGGCCTCGAGGTGGTGCTGGCCGACGGCACCGTGCTCACGCAGCTCAACAAAATGCTCAAGAACAACACGGGCTATGACCTCAAGCAGCTGTTTGTGGGCAGCGAGGGCACGCTGGGCGTGATCACCCGCGCCGTGTTGCGCCTGCACCCGCAGCCGCGCAGCCACTGCACCGCCTTGTGCGCCTTGCAGGACTACGACGCGGTGCTGCGCCTGCTCACGCACGCGCGCCAGCACCTGGGCGCACAGCTCTCGGCCTTCGAGATGATGTGGCCCGACTTCTACGAGCGCATGACCGCGGGCCTCGCGCACCTGAGCCAGCCCCTGCCGCCCGGGCATGGCGCCTATGTGCTGATCGAGGCCCAGGGCACCGAAGCGGCGCGCGACCAGGGGCATTTCGAGCAGGTGCTGGCCGACGCGCTCGAGCTGGGCATGGTGCAGGACGTGGTGGTGGCGCAGTCCGAGAGCGATGCCGCGCGGCTGTGGGCCGTGCGCGACGCCTCGGGCGAATTCCGCGCCGTGTTCTGGCCGCATGTGGGTTTTGACGTGAGCGTGCCCACCGGCGAGCTGGGCCACTTTGTCGACGCGCTCAAGCAGCGCCTGCGCCAGCGCTGGGCCGGGGCCGACACCGTGTTCTTCGGCCATGTGGGCGACGCCAATGTACACATCGGCGTCAAAGTGGGCGCGGACGAACAGCCCGAAGCCGAGATCGAGGACCTCGTCTATGGGGTGGTGCGCGACTGGCAAGGCTCGGTCTCGGCCGAGCACGGCATCGGCACGCTCAAGCGCGCCTACCTGCCCTGCTCGCGCTCGCCGGCCGAGCTGGCGCTGATGCGCACGCTCAAACAGGCGATGGACCCGCACCAGATCCTCAACCCCGGCAAGGTGCTGGCGCCGGCCTGAGCCGCGCGCCCAACCCCCACAAAACCACACACCACCACCCGCGCGTGCACGGGGCGCCGCGCGCGCCTAGACTGTGGGCACGCACAGCGGCAGGCCGCGCGGGCGGCTGCGGCCCTGGGCGCCACACAAAGGGGTTTGGCCATGGCGATCGCACTCGGCATCAACGGTTTTGGCCGCATCGGCCGCATGGTGTTTCGGGCCGCACTGCGGCACTTCCCGGACGAGATCGAGGTGGTGGGCATCAACGACCTGCTCGAACCGGCCTACCTGGCCTACCTGCTCGAGTTCGACAGCGTGCACGGGCGCTTTGACGGACAGGTCGCGGTTGATGGCCAGACCCTGCTCGTCAACGGCCGGCGTATCCGCCTGACGCAAGAGCGCGACCCCGCGCAACTGCGCTGGCACGCGGTCGGCGCCCAGGTGGTGCTCGAGTCCACCGGCCTCTTTCTGGACGCCCAGAGTGCCGGCCAGCACCTGGCCGCTGGCGCGCGCCAGGTGCTGATGTCGGCGCCCTCCAAGGACGACACGCCCATGTTCGTCTACGGCGTCAACCACGGCCGCTACGCCGGCCAAGCCATCGTCTCCAACGCCAGCTGCACCACCAACTGCCTGGCGCCGCTGGCCCGGGTGCTGCACGACAAGTGGGGCATCCGCCGCGGCCTCATGACCACGGTGCATGCCACCACCGCCACGCAAAAAACCGTGGACGGCCCCAGCCACAAGGACTGGCGTGGCGGACGCGGCATTCTGGAAAACATCATTCCCAGCAGCACCGGCGCGGCCAAGGCGGTGGGCCGGGTGATCCCGGCGCTCGCCGGCAGGCTCACCGGCGGCTCGCTGCGGGTGCCGACCAGCGATGTGTCGCTGGTGGACCTGACGGTCGAGCTCGAGCGGCCGACCGGCTACGCCGAGATTTGCGTCGAAATGCGCGCGCAAAGCCAGCGCGCCATCGCCGAGGGCGGCTTGCAGGGTGTGCTGGCCTACACCGAGGCCAAGGTCGTCTCCACCGACTTCCGCGGCGAAGCAGCGACCTGCGTGTTCGACGCCGACGCCGGCATGATGCTCGACCCCACTTTCGTCAAGCTCATGGCCTGGTACGACAACGAATGGGGCTATGCCAACAAATGCCTGGAGATGGTGCGCGTGATCGGACGCTGAGCCCGGCGGGCGCCCGCACCGCGGCAGCGCGCCCTGGGCGCGGCGCTACCGTGTTTTATCCATTTCAAAACGTGTGTTTTGAACCCCGGCTCGCTTGGATTTCCCGATCATGGCGTTTCATGAGGGGCCTGTGTCCCTCTGCAGGAGTCCGCCATGCCCACCGCCTCAGCCAGCCCCGGCCCATTGCCGATCGGCGCCCGCTTTGACACCGACAGCCCGCCGGGCGAGCCGGGCGCGCTGCGCGAGGCCCTGGCCCGTGCCACCCGCCTGCCCGAACCCGAGGCGCTGGCGCCGCTGCTGGCGGCCGCGCGCGTGAGCGAGGCGGGCGCCGCGCGCATCGACGCGCTGGCGCGCCAGCTGGTGCGCGGCCTGCGCGAGGGGCCAGGCCCGGGCGGGCGCGCCGGCCGCGTGCAAAGCCTGATGCAGGCCTACGCGCTGTCCAGCGAAGAAGGCGTGGCCCTGATGTGCCTGGCCGAGGCGCTGCTGCGCATCCCCGATGCCGCCACGCGCGACGCGCTGATCCGCGACAAGATCGGCCGTGGCGACTGGCAGCCGCATGTGGGCCAGGGCCGCTCGCTGTTTGTGCACGCGGCCTCCTGGGGCCTGCTGCTCACGGGCAAGCTGGTGGCCACGCACAGCGAGGGCCGCTTGCAGGGCGCGCTCACGCGCCTGGTGGCCAAGCGCGGCGAGCCGCTGATCCGCAAGGGCGTGCAGCTGGCCATGGAGATGCTGGGCGAGCAGTTCGTGCGCGGCGAGACCATCGAAGAGGCGCTGGCGCGCGCGCGCGAGATGGAGGCCCAGGGCTTTCGGCATTCCTACGACATGCTGGGCGAGGCGGCGCTGACGGCGCAAGACGCGCAGCGCTACTTCGAGGCCTATGCGCACGCGATCCACGCCATCGGCGAGGCCGCGGGCGGACGCGGCGTGCTCGAAGGGCCGGGCATTTCGGTCAAGCTCTCGGCCCTGCACCCGCGCTACAGCCGCTCGCAACGCGCGCGCGTGATGGGCGAGCTGCTGCCGCGCCTGCTGCAACTGGCCGAGCTCGCGCGGCGCTACGACATCGGCCTGAACATCGACGCCGAAGAGGCCGAGCGCCTCGAACTCTCGCTCGATCTGCTCGAAAGCCTGTGCTTCGCGCCGAGCCTGGCCGGCTGGCAAGGCATCGGCTTCGTGGTGCAGGCCTACCAAAAGCGCTGCCCGCGCGCGATCGATGTGCTGATCGACCTGGCGCGGCGCAGCGGCCACCGGCTGATGGTGCGCCTGGTCAAGGGCGCCTACTGGGACAGCGAGATCAAGCTCGCCCAGCAAGGCGGCCAGAGCGACTACCCGGTCTACACGCGCAAGCACCACACCGACGTGTCTTACCTGGCCTGCGCGCGCCAGCTGCTGGCCGCGCCCGATGCGGTCTACCCGCAGTTCGCCACGCACAACGCGCACACGGTGGCCGCGGTGGTCCAGGCGGGCGAGGACATCCATGGCACGTTCGCGCCGGGGCAGTACGAATTCCAGTGCCTGCACGGCATGGGCGAGCCGCTGTATTTGCAGGTGGTGGGGCCGCGCCAGCTGGACCGGCCCTGCCGCATCTACGCGCCGGTGGGCACGCACGAGACCTTGCTGGCCTACCTGGTGCGGCGCCTGCTGGAAAACGGCGCCAACAGCTCTTTCGTCAACCGCATGGCCGACCCCACGGTATCGCTGGACACGCTGGTGCAAGACCCGGTGCGGCGCACCGAGCAGGAGGCCGAGCCCGACGCCCAGCCCGTGGGCCTGCCGCACCCGCAGATCGCGCTGCCCGCGCAGCTGTATGGCGCGGCGCGGCGCAACTCCTGCGCGCCCGACCTCACGCACGAGGCCACGCTGCGCCAGCTGGCACAGGCCATGGCCGCGCCGCAGGCGCCGCTGGCGCTGCGGCCGTTGATCGCGGGCGCGCTGACGCATGGCGAAACCCAGCCGCTGCGCAACCCGGCCGACCACCGCGATGTGCTGGGCAGCGTGCAGCATGCGAGCAGTGCCGACGTCGACACCGCCTTGCAGGCGGCGCAGGCCGCGGCCTTCGACTGGGCGCAGACCCCGCCCGCCGAGCGCGCGGCGCGGCTCGAGCGGGCGGCCGAGGGCCTGCAGCAGGAGATGACGCGCTGCATGGCGCTGCTGGTGCGCGAGGCCGGCAAGAGCTGGGCGCACGCGGTGAGCGAGGTGCGCGAGGCCATCGATTTCCTGCGCTACTACGCGGCCCAGGTGCGGCGCGATTTCGACAACAGCCGCCACCTGCCGCTGGGGCCCGTGGTCTGCATCAGCCCCTGGAACTTTCCGCTCGCGATTTTTGTAGGCCAGGTGGCGGCCGCGCTGGCCGCGGGCAATGTGGTGCTGGCCAAACCGGCCGAGCAAACGCCCGCGATCGCGGCGCTGGCGGTGCAGACGCTGCACGCGGCCGGGGTGCCGCTGGGCGCCTTGCAGCTGCTGCCCGGGCGCGGGCGCGAAGTCGGTCAGCGGCTGGTGGCCGACCCGCGCGTGCAGGGCGTGATGTTCACCGGCTCGACCGAGACCGCGCTGCTGCTGCAGGCCACGCTGGCGCAGCGGCTGAACGCGCACGGCCAGGTGGTGCCGCTGATCGCCGAAACCGGAGGCCAGAACTGCATGGTGGTGGACTCGTCGGCGCTGCTCGAGCAGGTGGTGCAGGACGCGGTGTCGTCGGCGGTGGAGGCCGCGGGCCAGCGCTGCTCGGCGCTGCGCGTGCTGTGCGTGCAAAACGACATCGCCGAGCGGCTGCTGGAGATGCTCAAGGGCGCCATGGCCGAGGTGCGGCTGGGCACGCCCGCGCAGCTGCACACCGACGTCGGCCCGGTGATCGACGCGCGCGCGCAACAGGGCATCGAACAGCATGTGGCGCGCATGGCGGCGGCCGGCCGGCGCGTGCACCGCATCTGCCACTCCGACAGCGCGCCGGCCGAGGGCACCTATGTGGTGCCCACGCTGATCGAGATCGAGCGCATGGACGAGCTGCAACGTGAGGTCTTCGGTCCGGTGCTGCACGTGCTGCGCTGGCCGCGCGGCCACCTCGACGAGCTGCTCGCGCAGATCGACGCCACCGGCTACGCGCTCACGCTGGGCGTGCATTCGCGCATCGACGAAACGATTGAGCGTGTGATCGAGGCCAGCCACGCCGGCAACACCTACGTCAACCGCAACATGGTCGGCGCGGTGGTCGGCGTGCAGCCCTTTGGCGGCGAGGGCCTGTCGGGCACCGGGCCCAAGGCCGGCGGGCCGCTGTACCTGCTGCGCCTGCTGGCGCGCTGCCCCGAGGACGCGGCCCTGCGCAGCGTGCAGGCCAGCGGCGCGGCGGCGCGGCCACCGCTCAGCCCCACGCTGCAGGCGCTGCACGACTGGGCCGTGGCCGAGGGCCGGCTGACGCTGGCGCAGCACTGCACGCGCTGGGGCGCCAGCAACCCGGCGGGGCTGGAGGCGGTGCTGCCCGGGCCCACGGGCGAGCGCAACGTCTACCGCGTGCTCGGACGCCGCCGCGTGCTCTGCCTGGTGGGCTCGCAGGCCGGTGGCGAGGACGATTTGCTTTGCCAGATCGGCGCGGTGCTGGCCGTCGGTGGCCAGGCCTGGGTGCCGCCGCAGGCGGGCCGCTTGCGCGAGCGCCTGCCGCCCGCCGTGCGCGCGGCGGTGCAGCTGCGCCAGCTCGGCGACAGGGCGCCGGTGGAAGCGGCGCTGGTGCATGCGCCGCCCGAAGAGGCGCTGGCGATGGCGCAGCAACTGGCCACGCCCTCGGCCGAACGGCCCATGCCCATCGTGGGCCTGACGGCGCTGGCGCCGGGCGATGCGCGCGTGCCGCTCGAGCGCCTGCTCAGCGAGCGCAGCATCAGCACCAACACGGCCGCGGCCGGCGGCAACGCCAGCCTGATGGTGCTGGCGGCCTGATGCGCCCCGAACTCAGGCCAGGTGCTTGCCGACGAGGCCGGCGAGCTCGAACATCGTGACCTGGTCCTTGCCAAACACCTCGCGCAGCTTGGCGTCGGCATTGATCGCGCGCTTGTTGGCCGCGTCTTGCAGGCCGTTGGCTTTGATGTAGTCCCAGAGCTTCTTGACCACCTCGGTGCGCGCGTAGGTGCCCTCGCCGATCACCGCGGCCAGCGCGGCGCTGGGCTGGAGCGTGCCCACGGCCGGCTTGCGCGGCGCCTTCTCGCCGGTGGCCTTTTTGGCGGCGGGCGCTTTCTTGGCGGCCGGGGCCTTGGCGGTTTTGGCGGCCGCTTTGGTGGCAGGTTTGGTGGCGGCTTTGCCGAAAGGCGTTTTCTTGGCGGCGGTCTTGCGCGCGGGGTACTTGCTCTCGCGCGGCTCGAACTCGAAGCCCACCTTGCCCTCTTCGGGGTTCCAGGCCAGCATGGCCTTGAAGGGGCGGCGGGTGCGGTTGCTCACGAATTTGTCGAGCACATCGGTCTTGCCGGTGGCCAGCAGCTTGGCGAACTGTTCGCGCTCGATCGGTTGCTGCAGGATGATCTGGCCGCTCTTGAAGTCGCAGCTGGGCGTGGGCTGCGCGTGGGTCGGCACCGCCTTGCTGCAGACGTAGTTGCTGCCGTGCTCGTGCACCGGGCTGCCGCACTTGGGGCAGGCGCCCAGGCTCTCGCTGCCGGCAAAGTCGACGATCTCGCCGCTGTCCTCGTTCTTGTCGTCGCCAAAATCGAACTCCAGCTTCCACTGGGTTTCTTCTTCGTTGAACTTGAGCGCCAGCTCGGCCACGAAGGGCCAGCCCGCCTTGGAGCGGAAGCCTTCGAGCGGGCCGATCTTGTGCTCGCTCAAGAACTGGTCGGCCTCGTGCGTTTCAAAGGTGCGGCCACCTGGGGATTTGGTGAACGAGAAACCGCAGCCTTCGCTCGCACCGTCGGCGCCACAGCAAGCGAAGCGGCGGTAATTTTCTTTGACGACGCCGCCGCACTTGGGGCAGGGCGCCGACAGCGTGGCGTAGTCGCCGGGCACGGTGTCGCGGTCGTATTCCTTGGCTTTCTTGACGATGCGCTCGGTCATGGCCGCGATCTCGGCCATGAACTGGCCACGGCTCAATTGGCCCTGCTCCATCTGCGCCAACTTGTATTCCCACTCGCCGGTGAGCTCGGGCTTGGAGAGTTCCTCGACCTCCAGACCGCGCAGCAGCGTCATGAGTTGAAAGGCTTTGGCCGTGGGGATCAGCTCGCGGCCTTCGCGCAGCATGTACTTTTCGTTGAGCAGGCCTTCGATGATGGCCGCGCGCGTGGCCGGCGTGCCCAGGCCTTTTTCCTGCATGGCTTCGCGCAGCTCGTCGTCGTCGACCAGCTTGCCCGCGCCTTCCATGGCGCCCAGCAGCGTGGCTTCAGAGTAGCGTGCCGGCGGGCGGGTTTTCAGGCCCTTGGCTTCGGCGCTTTCGGTGCGCACCATCTCACCCGGCTTGACCGCCACCAGCATCTTGGCGTTCTCGTCGCCTTCTTTCTCGGCTTCCTTGCCCCAGATGGCTTGCCAGCCCGGGTTGACCAGCACCTTGCCCACGCTCTTGAAGTGATGACCCTGCACCTGGCTGATGCGCGTGGTCACCATGAACTGCGCGCTCGGGAAGAACACCGACATGAAGCGCTTGACCACCAGGTCGTAGAGCTTGAATTCGGCCTCCGACAGGCCGCTGGGCGCCTGCAGCGTGGGGATGATGGCGAAGTGGTCCGACACCTTCTTGTTGTCGAACACGCGCGGCAGTTTGCGCACGTAGTCGTTGTTGAGCGCCACCAGCGCATGCGGCTGCAGGTGCGCAAAGCCCTTGTCGGCCAGCATCTCGAAGGTCTGCTTGACGACCGGCACATAGTCTTCGGGCAGGTGGCGCGAGTCGGTCCGCGGGTAGGTCAGGGCCTTGTGTTTTTCGTAGAGGCTCTGCGCCAGCGCCAGCGTGGTCTTGGCCGAGAAGCCGAAGCGGCCGTTGGCCTCGCGCTGCAGGCTGGTCAGGTCGAACAGGCCGGGCGAGGCCTCGGTTTTGGGTGTGGACTCTTCGGTCACGGTGGCCGCCTTGCCACGCACCGCATCGGCGATTTCAATGGCGCGGCGCGCGTCCCAGACGCGCTCGGCTTTCTTTTCCTTGTCTTCGGCGTCTGCTTTCCAGGCCGGGTCGAACCACTTGCCCGCGTACTCGCCGGCTTCGGCCAGGAAGCTCGCGTGGATCTCCCAGTAGTCGCGGCTCACGAACCTGCGAATCTGCTCTTCGCGCTCGACCACCACGGCCAGCGTGGGCGTCTGCACGCGGCCCACGGTGGTCAAGAAGAAGCCGCCGTCGCGCGAGTTGAAAGCCGTCATGGCGCGCGTGCCGTTGATGCCCACCAGCCAGTCGGCCTCGGAGCGGCTGCGCGCGGCATCGGCCAGGCCCTGCATCTGCTGCTCGCTGCGCAGGCTGTCAAAGCCGTCGCGAATCGCCTGCGGCGTCATCGACTGCAACCACAGGCGCTTGACCGGCTTGCCCAGCGGCTTGCCGCCACCCGCGTACTGCTCGATCAGGCGGAAGATCAGCTCCCCCTCACGGCCCGCGTCACAGGCGTTGACCAGCGCCGTCACGTCCTTGCGCTTGGCCTGCTTGACCACCGCACTCAGGCGGCTCTTGGTCTTGTCCACCGGCTTGAGGTCAAAGTGCGGCGGGATCACGGGCAGGTTGGCAAAGCTCCATTTGCCGCGCTTGACGTCGTACTGCTCGGGCGCCTGGATCTCGACCAGGTGACCGACCGCGCTGGTGACGACGTAGCTGTCGCTTTCAAAGTGGTCGTCGTGTTTTTCGAACTTGCCCGCCACGGGCGTGAGGGCGCGCACGATGTCTTGGGCCACAGAGGGCTTTTCGGCAATGACCAGTGTTTTCATTTGCTTGGCAATCCTGCTCTATACAATCCGTCTCTCGCGTGCGCGCAGGTGCGCGCGCCCGCACATGTGCGCACACACGCGCACATGCATGAATTCAACATAACAAATTTTTCAGCCGTGGCCAAAACCCCTGCCTCACGCCCTGTTGCCCCCAAAACCGACAAGGTCGCCGCGTCCAGCCGGCGCATCCAGGTGCGCCGCTCCGGCGTGCACGGCAAGGGCGTGTTCGCCCTGCAAGACATTGCCGAGGGCGAGACCATCATCGAATACGTGGGCGAGGTCATCAGCTGGGACGAGGCGCAGGACCGCCACCCGCACGACCCGAGCGACCCGAACCACACCTTCTACTTCCACGTGAACGAAGACCGGGTGATCGACGCGCTCTACGGCGGCAATTCCTCGCGCTGGATCAACCACAGCTGCGACCCGAACTGCGAGGCCGACGAAGAGAACGACCGCATCTTCATCAAGGCGCTGCGCAACATCAAAGCGGGTGAAGAGCTCAACTACGACTACGGCCTGATCATCGACGAGCCCTACACCAAGAAGCTCAAGGCCGAGTACCCCTGCTGGTGCGGCGCCAAGAGCTGTCGCGGCACCCTGCTGGCGCCCAAGGACCGTGCCGACACGCCCAAGATCCCGAGCCAGAAAAAAAAGCACAAGAAAAAATCGGGCAAGAAAAAGGGCTGAGATGCAGCACTGGCCAGCCGAGGCGGTTTGGGAGCAGGTGGCGCCGCTGTTGCCGGGCTTCACGGTGGAGGTCTTGCCCGAGATCGATTCGAGCAACAGCGAACTCATGCGCCGCGCGCGCGCCGGCCAAACCGAGCCCACCTTGCTGGTCGCCGAGCGCCAGAGCGCGGGGCGCGGGCGCATGGGCCGGCCCTGGCAGGGCGCGCCCGGCGATTCCCTGATGTTCTCGCTGGGCCTGCCGCTGGCGCCGCGCGACTGGTCGGGCCTGTCGCTGGCCGTGGGCCTGTCGCTGGCCGAAAGCCTGCACCCCGACATCGGGCTCAAGTGGCCAAACGACCTGTGGTGGCATGAGCGCAAGCTCGGCGGCATCCTGATCGAGGCCGCCACCGCGGGCGGGCACAGCCAGCTGGTGGTCGGCGTGGGCCTGAACATCCGCCCGCGCCCGGCCGAAGGCCTGTCGACGCCGCCTGCCGCACTCAGCGAGCTCTGGCCCGAGGCCAGCGCGGGCCAGGCCCTGCTGCGGCTGGCGCGGCCCCTGGTGCAGACCTTGCTGGCTTTTGGGCACAGCGGCTTTGCGCCCCTGCAGGCGCGTTACACGGCGCGCGATGTGCTGCGCGGACGCGCGGTGCACACCAGCGACGGCCAGCAGGGCCTGGCGCTGGGCGTGAGCGCGAGCGGGGCGCTGCGCCTGCAGCAGGACACGGGCGTGCACGAGCTGCACAGCGCCGAAGTCAGCGTGCGCCCGCAAGCGGGCTGAAACCGGCCCTTTTGCCGCGGCCCCGCAGGCGGCACAATCACGCCCTGAACCACGGAGATCCCCATGAGCATGAAACTGTTTTACGCGCCCGGCGCCTGTTCCTTCGTTCCGCATGTGCTGCTGGAGATGAGCGGCAGCAACTTCGAGCCCACCCTGGTCAAGCTGCACAAGGGCGAGCAGTACAACGAGGACTACAAGCTGCTCAACCCGCGCAGCCAGGTGCCGGTGCTGGTGCACGACGCCAACGTGATCACGCAGATCGTGGCCATCACGCTCTACCTGGACATGCTGTTCCCGGGCCAGCACTTCCTGCCCAGCGCGCACCTGGCGCGCGCGCAGGCGCTGGCCACCTTCGCGTGGATGAACAACACGGTGCACCCGACCTTCACCCACATCTTCATGCCGCAAAAATTCACCGACCAGCCCGAAGCGCAGGCGGCCATCAAGCAGCATGCGGTGGGCCAGTTCAAAGGCATGCTGGCCGACCTGCAAGCGCTGGTGCAGGCCAAGAACGCCGCCGGCCAGCGCTGGCTGGCGGGCGAGCATTTCAGCCCGCTGGACGCCTACGCACTCACGCTCACGCGCTGGGGCACGATCGCCGGCATCGCGCCCGAGCAGCACCCCGCGCTGTGGGCCTTTGTGCAGCAGGTGGCGGCCGAGCCGGCGGTGGCCCGCGTGATCGAACGCGAGCGCCTGCAGCTCAACATGGCCCCAGGCGCCTGAGCCACGCCAGGCCGCGCGAGGTGCCGCCCGGCGTGCTGTCGGCGGGCGTGTACTCGCAACCCACATGGCCCGACCAGCCGGTCTGCGCGGACAGCCGGTCGATCAGGGCGAACACATGGGGCCAGTGGACCTCGCCGCTGCCGGGTTCGTGGCGATCGGGCACGTCGGCGATCTGGATGTGGCCCACGCGGCCGCTGGGCAGGTAAGTGGCCAGCTTGTGGCTGAGGTCGCCCTCGACGATCTGGCAGTGGAACAGGTCCATCTGCACCTTGAGGTTGGCCGCCCCCACGCGCTGCACCAGCGCGTGCGCATGGTCCTGCCGGTTGAGGTGAAAACCCGGCACGCTGCGGGTGTTGATGGGCTCGATCAGCAGCTCGCAGCCGACCTGCGCCGCTTGCTGCGAAGCCCACAGGAGGTTCTCGCACAGCACATCGTCGGCCTGTGCGGGCGGTGTGTCGGCGGCGCGCAGGCCGACCATGCAATGCAGGCGCGGGCAGCCGAGCACCTGCGCACAGTCCAGCGCCGCCTGCAGCCCGGCGCGAAACTCCGCCTGCCGACCCGGCACGCAGGCCGTGCCGCGGTCCCCGCGGTCCCAGGCCTGCTGGCAGTCGGCGGCCTGCAGGCCGCCGGGCGGGGTGTTGAACAGCACCTGCTGCAAGCCGTGGGCCTGCAGGCGCGCCGCGATCTCCTGCGGGTTGTGCGCATAGGGAAAAAGGTATTCGACGGCGCGGAAGCCGTCCTCGGCCGCGGCGGCAAAACGCTCCAGAAAGGGCCGGTCGGTGTACATCAGTGAAAGGTTGGCGGCGAAGCGGGGCATGCGCAGGTCCTGAGGGGCAAAGCGGAATTTTGCCCTGGCCGACCGGCGCCGCGCGCCGGTCGCCGACATGACGGCACGCGCGCGGCCGCTCGATACACTGCGGGCCTGGCAATTCCCTGCCCCCGCCCCCCCAAGGCCCACCCCATGAACTCCCCCATTGCCCTGGTCACCGGCGCGAGCGCCGGCATTGGCCAAGCCTGCAGCCTGGCCCTCTTGCGCGAGGGCTGGACCGTGGCCCTGGTCGGCCGCCGTGCCGACGCCCTGCAAGCCACGGTGGACGC
>JACCED010493458.1_pt1 | contig 40795 bp, 31 predicted proteins | sample 7455021 | NCBI WGS metagenome assembly JACCED01 (sample SAMN15323456, study PRJNA562643) | freshwater metagenome | isolation source: river surface water | place: USA:Blue River Watershed | collected 2017-08-19
GCGCCTCAGGCACGGGCAACGGCCCTGCCCTGCCCCCACAATCACCCGCCATCGTCCTCACCCACCCGCCACCCACTCAAGGAGCCGCCCATGTCCAACCGCTACCCCCTGCCCGAACTGAAGGACCTGCCCGAGGACCTGCGTTCGCGCATCCTCGAGGTGCAGGAAAAGAGCGGCTTCGTGCCCAACGTGTTCCTGGCGCTGGCCCGCCGGCCCGCCGAGTGGCGCGCCTTCTTCGCCTACCACGACGCGCTGATGCTCAAGGAGGGCGGCAACCTGACCAAGGGCGACCGCGAGATGATCGTCACCGCCACCAGCGCCGCCAACCAGTGCCTGTACTGCGTGGTGGCCCACGGCGCCATCCTGCGCATTTATGAAAAGAAGCCGCTGGTGGCCGACCAGGTGGCCGTGAATTACCGCAAGGCCGACATCACCCCGCGCCAACGGGCCATGCTGGATTTCGCGCTGAAGGTATGCCTGCGCTCGCACGAGATCGAGGACGCCGACTTCGCCGCCCTGCACGCTCACGGCCTGGACGACGAGGACGCCTGGGATATCGCAGCCATCACCGCCTTCTTCGGGCTGTCCAACCGCATGGCCAATGCCAGCAGCATGATGCCCAACCCCGAGTTCTACCTGCTCGGGCGCGTGCCGCGCGCGAAATAAGCCCCAGCTTATTCGAGGTGACGGCGCAACCAGTCGGGCAAGGGCGCCGACTTCTGCGCCGGGAAATCCGTCCACACGGTGGTAGCCCCGCCGGCGGCGCAGATCACCTCGGGCTGGGCGGTGCGCGCCATGGTGGTCCAGCTCTCGAAGCTGCTGCGCCCCGGGTCGCTCACGTACATCCGGATCAACACGTCGTCCGGGTACTCGAACTGGCGGTAGAAATTGCAAAAGGCGTTCACGATCACCGGGCCCTGCCCCTGCGGGTTGGGCAGGGCCCGGATGGTGTCGAACCAGTCGATGCGGATGGTCTCCATGTACCGGAAGTACAGGGTGTTGTTCACATGGCCCATGGCGTCCATGTCGCCCCAGCGCACCGGCAAGGTCATTTCGTAGACCAGCTTCTTTTTCTCGGGGATTTCCAGCTTCATGGAGCAACCTGTTCGGGTGTGGGGCCGCAGGGCGCGATACGACCGCCGCAATAGAATGTCACGTTCGGATGCAAGTCGGACCCGCACCTGCCGCCAGGCCGGGCGGGGCGTCAAACACCGCACGACATTTCGGAATTTCATTATCTGCGAGACACGATGACCCACGACGAGATACTGGCGAAGTACGGCCCCCGCGAAGCGATGGAATACGACGTGGTGGTGGTCGGTGGCGGACCGGCCGGCCTATCCGCCGCGATCCGCCTGAAGCAGCTGGCCCAGGCGAAAAACCAGGACATCTCGGTGGTGGTGCTGGAGAAGGGCTCGGAGCCCGGCGCCCACATCCTGTCGGGCGCGATCATGGACCCGCGCGCTCTGACCGAGCTGTTCCCGGACTGGAAAGCCCTGGGCGCGCCCTTGAACCAGCCGGTCACCGAGGACGCCTTCCTGTTCCTGTCCGAAAAGGGCGCGATGCGCACGCCCAACTTCCTGCTGCCGAAAAACTTCCACAATGAAGGCAACTACATCATCAGCCTGGCCAACCTCACGCGCTGGCTGGCGCAGCAGGCAGAAGGTCTGGGCGTGGAAATCTTCCCGGGCTTTCCGGCCGCCGAAGTGCTTTACAACGCCGACGGTTCGGTCAAGGGCGTGGCCACCGCCAACATGGGCATCGGCAAGAACGGTCAGCCCACCGAGAACTTCCAGCTGGGGATGGAGCTGCACGCGCGCTACACCCTCTTTGCGGAAGGTGCGCGCGGTCATCTGGGCAAGCAGCTGATCTCGAATTTCCGCCTGGACGCCAAGAGCGATCCGCAAAGCTACAGCATCGGCATCAAGGAGGTCTGGGAGATCGATCCGGCCCGCCACCAGCCGGGGCTGGCAGTGCACACCGCAGGCTGGCCACTGGAGAACGACACCTACGGTGGCTCTTTCCTGTATCACATGGAAAACAACCAGGTGGCCGTGGGCTACGTGGTGGGCCTGGACTACAGCAATCCCTGGCTCTCGCCCTTCGAGGAATTCCAGCGTTTCAAGACCCATCCCAATATCCGCTGGTACTTCGACACGCCCGAGGGCGGCAAGCCGGCCAAGCGCCTGGCCTACGGCGCGCGCGCCCTCACCGTGGGCGGGCTGCTGTCGCTGCCCAAGACGGTGTTCCCGGGCGGCGCGCTGGTCGGCTGCGACGCGGGCTACCTCAACGCCTCGCGCATCAAGGGTAGCCATGCCGCGATCAAGACCGGCATGCTGGCGGCTGAAGCCGCCTTCGACGCGCTGGCGGCCGGCCGCCGCCACGACGAGCTCACCGCCTATCCCGCGGCCTTCGAGCAATCCTGGCTGCACGCCGAACTGCACAAGGCGCGCAACTTCAAACAGTGGTTCAAGAAGGGGCTGCCCCTGGCCACCGTGATGACCGGCATCGAGCAGTTCCTGCTGCGCGGGCACATCCCCTGGACGATTCACCGCGAGAAGCCGGACCACCTGTACCTCAAGCCCGCCAACCAGTGCACGCCCATCGAGTACCCCAAGCCCGATGGCAAGCTGACCTTCGACCGGCTGTCGTCGGTGTTCATCTCCAACACCAACCACGCCGAAGACCAGCCCGCGCACCTGAAGCTCACCGACCCCTCGGTGCCGGTGGACACCAACCTCAAGCGCTTTGCGGGCCCCGAGTCGCGTTATTGCCCGGCGGGGGTCTATGAGTATGTCAAGGACGCCACCTCGGGCGCCGACCGTCTGCAGATCAACGCGCAGAACTGCGTGCACTGCAAGACCTGCGACATCAAGGATCCCACCCAGAACATCACCTGGGTGGTGCCCGAGGGCGGCGGCGGCCCCAACTACGCCAACATGTAGGCCACACGACCTAAGTCCAGCGTGCGGCATGGGGCGGCTACAATGCGCCGTCGTCAGGAGAGCGCCGAGTCCCACCTAGGTGGTCCCGGCCGCCGAAGGCGCAGGCTGAACGCCGAACGCTCAGGCACCCAGGACTGACGACACGCTCCGGTAACGGGGCGTTCCCCTGCTGGAGAGAGGCGCCCCGCTCAGTGCGACGGGTGCCCACCGAAGGAGCAACCCTTGCCCGGCATGGCCTGGCGAGGCGAATCTCTCAGGTAAAGCGGACAGCGGGGCTCACCCATGGCGCAGGCCATGGCTTGCAGCCCTGTCACCGGAGTGTCCATGTCCAGCGCCCCCACCCCCGAAGCCTTGTTGCAGACGCCCCTGCACGCCCTGCACCTCGCGCTGGGCGCGCGCATGGTGCCCTTCGCCGGCTACGCGATGCCGGTGCAGTACCCCGCCGGCCTGATGGCCGAACACCGCCACACCCGCACCGCCGCGGGCCTCTTTGACGTTTCGCACATGGGCCAGCTGCGCCTGGTCGGACCGGACGCGGCCGCCGCCTTCGAATCCCTGATGCCGGTGGATGTGATCGGGCTGGGCGTGGGCAAGCAGCGCTATGGCCTCCTGCTGTCCGACGCGGGCACCATCCTGGACGACCTGATGTTCGTGAACCGGGGCGAGGACCTCTTCGTCATCGTCAACGGCGCCTGCAAGGCCACGGATATCGCCCACATCGAGGCGCGCATCGGCTCGCGCTGCACCGTGGAGCCCCTGCCCGAGCAGGCCCTGCTGGCGCTGCAGGGGCCGCAGGCCGTGACGGCCCTGTCGCGGCTGGTGCCAGGGGTCGAACGCCTGGTCTTCATGACCGGCGGCGCTTTCACCTGGCAAGGGGGTGACCTGTTCATCACCCGCAGCGGCTACACCGGCGAGGACGGTTTCGAGATCTCGGTGCAGGCCGCGCAGGCCGAGGCCTTTGCGCGCGCGCTGCTGGCGCAGCCCGAGGTGCAGCCGATAGGCCTGGGCGCGCGCAACTCGCTGCGCCTGGAAGCCGGCCTGTGCCTGTACGGCAATGACATCGACACCACCACCACGCCGGTCGAGGCCGCCCTGGGCTGGGCGATGCAGAAGGTGCGGCGCAGCGGGGGCGCGCGCGCGGGCGGCTTTCCGGGCGCGGACCGGGTGCTGGGTCAGCTCGATGGCACCGTGCACCTGGCGCGTCGGCGCGTTGGCCTGATCGCGCAGGAGCGCGTGCCAGTACGCGAGCACACCGAATTGCAGGACCTTTCAGGCCGACGCGTGGGCGAGGTCACCAGCGGCCTGCTGGGCCCCAGCATCGACCAGCCCGTCGCCATGGGCTATGTGGAATCCGCCCTGGCCGCCACCGGCACCCGCCTGCAGGCCCTGGTGCGCGGCAAGCGGGTGCCCATGGTCGTCGCCGACCTGCCCTTCGTCCCCACGCGCTACTACCGCGGCCCCGCGGCCTGATCCCCTTTGCGACTTTCCAACATCTCACCAGGAGACACCATGAGCCTCAAGTACACCCCCGACCACGAATGGATCCAGACCGAGGGCAGCGGCCCGGCCACGGTGGGTATCACCGTGCACGCGCAGGACGCCCTGGGCGATGTGGTGTTCGTGGACCTGCCCGAGGTCGGCCGCACCTATGCCCAGGGCGATGTGGCTGGCGTTGTCGAATCCGTGAAGGCAGCGGCCGATGTCTACATGCCGGTGAACGGCGAAGTGACCGAGGTCAACGAAGCCCTGCGCGCCGACCCGTCGCTTGCCAACAGCGATCCGCTGGGTCAGGGCTGGTTCTTCAAGGTCAAGCTGGCCAACCCCGCCGAGCTCGATCCCCTGATGGACGAAACCGCCTACGCCGCGTTCGCGCAGAACGGCTGATCGCCAGCCACCGCACCCGCTCGCCTGCACACCACCTGACCGGAGGTACCCACTCATGCTGATGCAATCCGCGCGCCCCCTGGGCGAACTCGAGGACACCGACCAATTCATCGCCCGCCACATCGGCATCGGTCAAGCCGACGAACGTCACATGTTGTCCGTGATCGGGGTGGCCTCGCGCCGCGCGCTGATCGACGGGATCGTGCCGCGCGCCATCGCCCGCACCAGCGCCATGAACCTGCCCGCACCGGTGACCGAAGCCGCGGCGCTGGCCGAACTCAAGGCGCTGGCCGGTCGCAACCGGGTGATGCGCAGCTTCATCGGCCAGGGTTACCACGGTACGCACACGCCCACGGTGATCCTGCGCAACATCCTGGAGAACCCCGCCTGGTACACCGCCTACACGCCCTACCAGGCCGAAATCAGCCAGGGCCGCATGGAGGCCCTGGTGAATTTCCAGACGATGGTCTGCGACCTCACAGGCATGCCCATCGCCAACGCCTCGATGCTGGACGAGGCCACCTCCGCAGCCGAGGCCATGACGCTGGCCAAACGCAGCGTGAAAAGCGCGAGCAGCACCTTTGTGGTCGCGGGCGATAACCACCCGCAGGTGATCGAGGTGGTACACACGCGCGCCCGTCCCCTGGGGATCGAGGTGGTGGTGACCGACTCGGTACAAGCCTGGCAAGACGCCCTGGGCCGTCCGCACTTTGCCGCGCTGGCGCCCTACCCCACCACCAGCGGGCGTATCGCCGACCTGCGCGCCGATGTCGAAAAGACCCACGCGCAGCAGGGCGCCTTCATCGTGGCGGCCGACCTGTTGGCGCTGACACTGATCACGCCTCCGGGCGAATGGGGCGCCGACATCGTGGTGGGCACCACGCAGCGCCTGGGCATGCCCATGGGCGCGGGGGGGCCCCACGCCGCCTATATGGCCTGCCGCGACGAGTTCAAGCGCTCCATGCCCGGACGCCTGGTGGGCGTGAGCGTCGACAGCCATGGCAACCCGGCGTATCGCCTCGCGCTGCAGACGCGCGAGCAGCACATACGCCGTGAGAAGGCCACTTCCAATATCTGCACCGCGCAGGTGCTGCCTGCGGTGGTGGCCAGCATGTACGCGGTCTACCACGGGCCGCAGGGCCTCAAGCGCATCGCCCAGCGCGTGGCGGCCTACACCGCCATCCTGGCCGCCGGCCTGCGCCAGCTGGGGTACACGCCGGAACATGACAGCGCGTTCGACACGCTCTCTCTGCGTGTTGGCCCTGAGGCGGCCGCCACGCTGTCGGCACGCGCCCGCGATCGTGGCGCCAACCTTCGGGTGCACGCTGGCCAGTGGGTGTGCGTCTCGCTAGACGAGACCACGACGCGCGCAGACCTGACCTTGCTGTGGTCCGTGTTTGCACAGGACGGGCAGACCCTGCCCGAATTCGCCGCCTTCGAAAAGGGCATCGAGCCACTCATTCCGGACAGCCTGCGTCGCAGCAGCGAGTTCCTCACGCACCCGGTGTTCAATACCCACCATAGCGAGACCGCGATGCTGCGTTACATCCGTGCGCTGTCGGACAAGGACCTCGCGCTTGATCGCAGCATGATTCCCCTGGGCAGCTGCACGATGAAGCTCAATGCGACCAGCGAGATGATCCCCATCACCTGGCCCGAGTTCGCGAATGTGCACCCCTTCGCCCCGGCCGACCAGCTGCAAGGCTATGCGCAGCTCGACGCGCAGCTGCGTGAGTGGCTGTGCCAGGCCACCGGCTATGCGGGTATCAGCCTGCAGCCCAATGCCGGTTCGCAGGGCGAGTACGCCGGCCTGCTGGTGATCAAGGCCTGGCACGAGAGCCGCGGCGACCACCACCGCGACGTCTGCCTCATCCCCTCCTCTGCCCACGGCACCAATCCAGCCAGCGCGCAGATGGTGGGCATGCAGGTGGTGGTGACCGCCTGCGACGCCCAGGGCAACGTGGACCTGGCCGACCTGGCCGCCAAGTGCGCGCAGTACGCCGACCGGCTGGCGGCAGTGATGATCACCTACCCCAGCACCCACGGCGTGTTTGAGACCCAGGTCAAGGACCTGTGTGCGCTGGTGCATCAGCATGGCGGTCGCGTCTATGTGGACGGCGCCAACATGAACGCCTTGGTCGGCGTGGCCGCGCCCGGCGAGTTCGGCGGTGATGTGAGCCACCTGAACCTGCACAAGACCTTCTGCATTCCGCACGGCGGCGGCGGCCCGGGCGTGGGCCCGGTGTGCGTGGTCGAGGACCTCGTGCCCTTCCTGCCCGGTCATGCGACGGCCGAGAGCGAATCCGGCCAGGCGGTGGCCAGCACGAACCCGCACCGCGTCGGCGCGGTGTCCGCGGCGCCCCTGGGCAATGCGGCGGTGCTGCCTATCAGCTGGATGTACTGCCGGATGATGGGACCCGAGGGCCTGCGCCAGGCCACCGAGGTGGCCATCCTCTCGGCCAACTACATCAGCAAGCGCCTGGCCGATCATTACCCCACGCTGTACGCCAGCCAGAATGGCCATGTGGCCCACGAATGCATCCTTGACCTGCGTCCGCTGAAGGAGAGCAGCGGCGTCACCGCCGAAGACGTGGCCAAGCGCCTGATCGACTATGGCTTTCACGCGCCGACCCTGAGCTTTCCGGTCGCTGGCACGCTGATGGTGGAACCCACCGAGAGCGAGACGCTCGAGGAGCTGGATCGCTTCATCGACGCGATGATCGCGGTCCGCGAGGAGATCCGCGCGATCGAGTCGGGCCGTTGGCCGCGCGAAGACAATCCGCTCAAGCATGCGCCTCACACTGCAGCCAGCCTGCTGCGCGGCGAGTGGACGCACGCCTACCCGCGCGATGTGGGCGCCGCAGTGCTTGAGGGTCGCCGCCATGCCAAGTACTGGCCGCCAGTGGGCCGGGTGGACAACGTCTACGGCGACCGCAACCTGTTCTGCGCCTGCGTGCCGATGTCAGCCTACGAAGCATCCGCAGGGGCAGGCCCAGGAGCCTGATCCGTTCAAAAAGGTGCGATGCGTGCGGCCTGCGCGTTCAGGCAGCCTGCGCCGCGATCTGACGCAGCGCCTGCTCGAACACCTCGGGCGGCTGCCCACCCTGCACGAGGTGCTGGTCGTTGATGATGACCGAGGGCACGGCGCTGATGCCCGCCTGCGCATAGAAGCGCTGGCGCTCACGCACTTGTGCGCCGTAGTCGTCGCCGGCGAGGATCGCCTGAGCGCGTTCGGCATCCAGACCCGCCGCCTGGACCGCCTGAAGCAGCACGGCGTCATCCGAGGGGTTTTCAGCCCGTGTGAAATACGCCTGCAGCAACGCCATCTTCAGCGCACGCTGCGGCGCCTGGCCCTGCTCGCCAGCCCAGTGCAGCAGGCGGTGGGCCTTGAAGGTGTTCCAGGTGCGCCCGCGACCTTCGGCGCGAAAGGTGAATCCCACCGCTGCAGCCCGCTGACACAGGGCGCGCCAATTGGCGGCCTGCTGCTCGGGGGTGGAGCCGTATTTCTGCGAAAGGTGCTCCGTGATGTCCTGGCCCTCGGGCCCCATCTGCGGATTGAGCTCGAAGGGCTGGAAATGCACCTGCGCCGCGATGCCCTCGCCACGCAGGCGTGCGAGGGCCTGCTCCAGTGAGGCCAGCCCCACGGCGCACCAGGGACATGCGATGTCGGAGACGAAGTCGATCTTGAGTGTGCGGGTCATCGGGCCATGCTACACCCGGAGACAAGTGTGGGACGTCAGGGGCCTAATTGGGCCAGGGACATCAGGCGCTGCGGATCGACCGGCTTGGTCCAGTGCTGGTCAAAGCCGGCCTGTGCGGCCTGCTGCTTGTCGTCCTGCTGGCCCCAGCCGGTGAGCGCGATGAGGGTGGGCTGGCGCACCCCCTGCAGCCGCCGGATACGACGCGCGGCCTCGTAGCCGCTGATGTCTGGCAAACCGATATCCAGCAGCACGATGTCCGGGTGAAAACTCGCGGTGTGGTCCACGGCGGACCGGCCGTCATGCACCACATCAACCTCGCTACCGGACATCGCCAGCAGGTCGGCCACGGTGGTCGCAGCGTCGGTGTTGTCGTCCACCACCAGCACCCGCCGGGGCGGGTGGTGGCCCTCGCCCAGCGCCGCGCCGATCGGAGGGGGAACTACGAGGTCAGCCTGCTTGTGGCGCGGCAGCTGCACGATGAACTCGCTGCCCTGGCCCAAGCCGGCGCTGCGCGCCTCGACCCGTCCGCCGTGCAGGCGCACCAGGCCATCGACCAGGGACAGCCCGATGCCCAGGCCCGCGCCGGGGCGCTCGTCCTGCTGGGGGATCTGCGTGAACAGGCCGAACACCTGCCGCAGCATGCGCGGCTCGATGCCGGCGCCGTTGTCACGCACACGCACCTGCAGCTCCTCGCCCTGCACTTGCACCGCCACCTCGATGCGTCCGCCGGGCGGCGTGTATTTGGCCGCGTTATTGAGGATATTGGTGAAGACCTGGGCCAGGCGCGCCGGATCGGCCAGGACCAGGGTGGGCTCGTTGGTGAAGTTGAGCACCAGCTGGTGGTGTGCGGTCTCGATGTGAGGGCGACTCATTTCGACGGCGGCGCCGAGGATGGAGACCAGGCTGGTGACCTCGGGCTTGATCTCCAGCTTGCCCTCGGCAATACGCGAGACATCCATCAGATCGTCGACCAGGCGCGTGAGCTGATGCAGCTGTCGGCCGATCATGGCGCTGACTTGCTCGACCCGCTCCCGATCACCCGGTACCCGCTGAATGATGGACAGGCCGCTGGCGATCGGGGCCAGCGGGTTACGTAATTCGTGAGCCAGCGTGGCCAGAAAGACGTCCTTGGCGCGGTCCGCCTCGCGCAGGGCCCGCAGGAGCCGGGCATTGAGCAAGGCGACGGCGGCGCGCCGGGCCAGGTCGGTGGCCAGCGCCAGATCGTCCTCGTCGTAGCGACGCGCCGACGCACTGCGGGCCAGGCACATGACCCCCAGGCGTTGCTCGTTCGCCATCAGAGGGACGACCATGCAGGAGCCCAGGCCCAGGTCCTGCAGCGCCTGACGATGCTGGGGCGAGGGTACGACGTGCTCGAGCAGGGGCGAGTGCATGTCGGTCACCAGCTGCGGCTGGCGCGGGGCCACTTGCGGTGGCAGCGCCTGCAGCGGGCCCTCGCCAGGAGGGCTATGCAGGTCAAGCTCGGACAGCTTCTCGCGCCACTGCGAGTCGCGGCAGGCGATCGCCATGCGGCGCAAGGGAGGCTGGACGCCGTCCAGGTCGATGAGGCACAGGTCGGCGTAGTGTTCGACCGCGATCTCGGCCAGCCGGTCCAGCATGCCGCTCTCGCCGGCCGAACTCGCGAAGCTCTCACTGGCCTTGGCGACGAACTCCAGATCGCGCGTGTGCTGCAGCAGAGGTGTGAGGTCCCGCATGATCTTGACGAAGCCCTGCGGGTGGCCCTGGTCGTCCAGGAGCGACATGGTTTCACCCGAGGCCCAGAGACGCGCGCCGTCCTTGCGCAGGTACCAGCGCTCGTTGATGGCGCGGGCCTGCGTGCGCGCATTCTGCAGCTCCGCCTCCAACACGCCTTGCGCCACATCCTCGGGCGTGAAGATCCGGTGGAGGGACTCGCCCTTCATCTCCAAGGCGGTCCACCCCAGCACATTCTCGGCACCGCGGTTCCAGCTGGTGATGCAGCCATCCTCGGTGAAGGTGATGATGGCGTAATCGATGGCACTGGCAACGATCTGCCGGTAATGGCTGTCGCCCGGAAACTCAGGCGGTTGATGGCAGTCGGGCCGGGGCATGGGGCGAGGCGGTCGGGCCCGCCAGCGTATCCCGATTCAGCGCGCACGGGGGCTGATCCCTACGCGCCTGGCGCATCACAGTACGTACGGCGTGTAAGTGCCGTTGCCGATGGTCAGCGCTGCAGCCTCAGGCCCGTTGCGGCACCAGGAAATCGCGGCTGATACGCCCCCCCAGCGCGTTCACGCGGTCCAGAAACTGCGTGAGGAAGGCGTGCAGGCCAGTGGCCAGGATTTCATCGATGCTGCCGTACTGCAGTTCGGCGCGCAGGCGGCCCGCGTGGCGCAGCGTGTCGGACGACTCATCACCCGCGACCATGCGCAGGTTGGCCACCACCTCGTTCATGCTGGCGTGCAGCGAGCGCGGCATGTCCGGGCGCAGCACCAGCAGTTCGGCCACGCGCTCGGGTTTGATGACGTCGCGATAGACCTTGCGGTAGACCTCGAAGCCGGAGACGCTGCGCAGGATGGCGCTCCAGTGGTAGAAGTCGTACTCCTGGTCCTGCAGGGTGGCGGTGCCGAAGAAGTCGCTTTGCACCGCATGAAACTTCACATCCACCAGACGCGCCGTGTTGTCCGCGCGCTCCAGGAAAGTCCCCAGGCGCATGAAGTGCAGGGCCTCGTCCATCAGCATCGTGCCCACCGTCACGCCGCGCGAAAGGTGCGAGCGGAACTTCACCCATTCGAAGAACACCCCGGGATCCCGCTCGAGCTCGCCATGGGCCAGCATTCGATTGACCTCCAGCCAGGTCTGGTTTTGCGTCTCCCAGACCTCGGTGGTGAGCGAGCCCCGCACCGCCCGGGCATTTTCGCGTGCGGCGCGCAGGCAAGACAGGATGGACGAGGGATTGTTCTCGTCCTTGACCATGAACTCCATCACCGCACGCGGCGTGATCTCGCCGTGGCGCGCGGTGTAGGCGGGCAGCAGCTCGCTGATGGACAGCAGGCCCTGCCAGCCCATCTCGGCCACGGCCGCCGACTGCGGCAGCAGCGAGGTCTGGTAGTTGACGTCCAGCATGCGCGCGGTGTTTTCCGCGCGCTCCGTGTAGCGGGACATCCAGAACAGATGATCAGCGGTTCTTGAAAGCATGAGGGGCATCCTTTTCGTGGGCCACCGCGCAACCGGGCCGCGGGTGGCGCCCCCTGGAGGGGGTCGCGCCGTAGGCGCTTCGGGGGTGGTTCATTCCTCCAGAATCCAGGTGTCCTTGGTACCGCCGCCCTGGGACGAATTCACCACCAAGGAGCCCTCCTTGAGCGCCACGCGCGTGAGCCCGCCCGGCACCATCTGCACCTGCTTGCCTGAGAGCACGAAAGGCCGCAGGTCGATGTGGCGCGGCGCGATGCCGGCGTCCACATAGGTGGGGCAGCTCGAGAGACTGAGCGTGGGCTGTGCGATGTACCCGCCGGGGTTGGCCTGCAGGACACGGCGGAAATCCTCGATTTCCTGCTTCGTGGCCGCGGGGCCGACCAGCATGCCGTAGCCGCCCGCGCCATGCACCTCCTTGACCACCAGCTCGGGCAGGTGGGCCAGGATGTAGGCCAGGTCCTCGGGTTTGCGGCCCATGTAGGTGGGCACGTTGTTCAGGATCGGTTTCTCGCCCAGGTAGAACTCGATCATCTGGGGCACGTAGGGGTAGATGGACTTGTCGTCCGCCACGCCAGTTCCGATGGCGTTGCAGATGGTGACGTTGCCAGCGGCATAGGCGTCGACCAGGCCGCGGCAGCCGAGGGTGGAGGACTCGCGAAACACCGAGGGGTCGAGGAAGTCGTCGTCAATGCGCCGGTAGATCACGTCGACCCGACGCGGCCCGCGCGTGGTGCGCATGTAGACGTAGCGGTCCTTGACGAACAGGTCCTGCCCCTCCACCAGCTCCACCCCCATCTGCTGCGCGAGGAAGGCATGCTCGAAGTAGGCGCTGTTGTACATGCCGGGGGTGAGCACCACCACCGTTGGATCGGGCGCGCCGGGCTGGGCGCTGGCGCGCAAGGTCTCCAGCAGCAGGTCGGGATAGTGCATGACCGGTGCGACGCGGTGCTGGCTGAACAGGTCGGGGAAGAGCCGCATCATCATGCGGCGGTCCTCCAGCATGTAGCTCACGCCACTGGGCACGCGCAGGTTGTCCTCGAGGACGTAGTACTCGCCCTCGCCCTGCGCGTTGGCCGCACGCACGATGTCCACGCCGGCGATGTGCGAGTACACGCGGTGCGGGGCGTAGACGCCCATCATCTCCTTGCGGAACTGCGCGTTGCCCAGAACCTGGTCGGCCGGGATCAGACCGGCCTTGAGGATGTCCTGCTCGTGGTAGACGTCATGCAGGAAGCGATTCAGGGCGGTGACGCGCTGAACCAGCCCCTTTTCCATCTGACGCCACTCGTGTGCTGGGATGATGCGCGGGATCAGATCAAAGGGAATCAGGCGCTCGGTGCCCGCGCCGTCCTCGTCCTTCGCGCCATACACCGCGAACGTGATGCCGACGCGGCGAAAGATCATTTCAGCCTCTTCACGGCGCGCCCGCATCGAGGCCTCGGTCTGGGCTGCCAGCCATCGGGTGTAGGCGGCGTAGTGGGGACGTACGTCCGGGCCCGGACCTTTCGCCAGAGCCAGCGGGCCGGGACCTGGCGAACCAGTCAGCATTTCGTCGAATCGGGGCATGCGGGGCAACTCCATGGCAGGCAAACAGGTTACCTGAGTTGGAGTTAGCAATATCCGGGCCGTTTCATCGTGGCCTCAGGGTGCCAACGAGGCGGCCGGTCGGATGGGCCCCTCAGCGGGGTCGCCGGCCACGACCGGCGCGGGCGCGGCATGGTGCCAGTAACGGCGCGAGACCTCCCGCTCGCAGCGCACCTGCTGCGGCTCGGTCGACGACCAGTGCGCCGCGCCGCAACTGGGTGACACGAAGACAGGGATGCTCCGTCTAGCGTAACGGGCCATCACTGCGGGCGCGGGATGGCCATAGCGGTTGCGGTAGCCCGCCTGAACCAGGGCAACGCGGGGTCGAACCGCATCCAGGAAAGCGTCGCTGGATGAGGTCTTGCTGCCGTGATGCGGCACCAGCAGCAGGTCGGCGCGCAGGCCGGCGGCGGTCTCGCGCAGCAGCGCGCGCTCCTGGGCGAGTTCGATGTCCCCCACCAGCAAGGCGGTGGCAGGCCTCGCGCCGGCGCCGCCCTGCGCCCCGGTGATGCGCAGCACGCAACTGAGCGCGTTGGGGGGCTGCCCGCGCACGGCATACCCGGCGGCAGGCGGGTGCAGGATGTCAAAGCGCACGCCATCCCAGGTCCAGCTTTGACCCGCCAGGCAGCGCGTGTGCGCATGCAGTACCGCGAGCGGGTCGCCGTGGTCGATCGAGGACATCAGCCCCGCCTGCGGATGCTGCGCCAGCACCGAGGCGGCGCCGCCGATGTGGTCGCTGTCGCGATGGCTCACCACCACCCGGTCCAGGCGCTCGCCCAGGGCCCGCAGCAGCGGCACCAGCACGCGGTCGCCGGCGTCGCTTTCGCTGCCATGGCGAGGGCCGGTGTCATAGAGCAGGCTGTGCGTCGCGGTGCGCACGATCACCGCGTTGCCCTGACCGATGTCGGCCGCCACCAGCTCGAACTGGCCAGGCGGCGGACGCGGCGGCTGCCACGCAAGCATCGGCCACAGCAGGGGCAGGCCCAGCGCCCGTAGCGCCGGGGGCAGGCGCAGCACCAGCAGCAGGCCGCCCGCCAGACCGGCCAGGGCCATCCAGGGCGGTGCGGCTGCCACCGACCACACGCCCCCCGGCACCAGCGCCAGCAGCTGCAGGACCTGCGTGAGCCCCTGCACCGCCCACGCGCCGGCCTGCCACAGCGGCGGCCACAGGACACCGGCTAATGCCAACGGCGTGACCACGCCGGTGACCCAGGGAATGGCAAGCAGGTTGGCGATCAAGCCGACCACCGACACCTGCCCGAACAACCACAAAGTGAGCGGCGCCAGGGCCACGGTGATTACGGCCTGCTCCCGCAGCAAGGACCGCAGGCGGCCCGTCAGTCCGGGCGCACGAACGGGGCCCGTATCGGCGTCGGTACCCATGTCAGTGGCGAACAGGACCCCCACCGCGACGAAACTGAGCCAGAACCCGGCCTGCAGCAAGGCCCAGGGATCCAGCACCACCACCGCCGCGCCCGCCAGGGCCCAGGTGTACGGCCAGGGCCAGCGCACACCTGTCAAGCGCAGCCCGGCGACGGTCACGAGCATCCAGACCGTGCGCTGGGCCGGTAAACCACCGCCACTGAACGCGGCATACAACGCCGCCAGCAGGACGCCACCCACGGCTGCCGCGTGGGGCGCCGGCCACGCCAGGCACAGGCGCGCGCTGCAGCGCCAGGCCACGCCCACGACGGCCGCGGCCAGCCACGCGAACATCGTCACATGCAGGCCCGAGATACTCATGAGGTGCGCCACGCCGGTGGCACGAAACAAATCCCAATCGGTGCGCTCGATCGCCTGCTGGTCGCCCACCGCCAGTCCCGCGAGCACGCCGGCTGCGCCCGGGTCGGCCACCCGCGCGACGAGCCCGTCTCGCACCGACTGTCGGGCACGCTCCAGAGGGACCGACCCATCGGCCTGCGGTACGCGCTGCGGCACCACATCGCGCGGGCCTGTGCGCACGTAGCCCGTGGCCTGGAGTCCGCGCTCCCACAGCCACAGCTCGTGGTCATGGCCGTGGGGATTGCGCAGGCCATGCGGCGCCTTCAGGCGCACCACGAACTGCCAATGTTCGCCAGCCCGCAGCACCGGGCTGGTGCGCAGCGGCTGACCCGTCGCGCCCGGCACAGGCGGTCCAGCGAACCAGGTCAGGAGCAGCCGGGGTGGCACACCCGCAGGCTGTGACGAGGCGACCTCGAAGACGAAGCGTGGTCCGAATTCACCACGCTGGGGCATCGCCGCCACCACACCGCGCACCAGGATGTCACGCCCTTCGAGCGCGGGCGGCAGCGCCTGCTGTGTGAAGGCGACAGCCCGCAGCCCCGTGCATGCAAAGGCGACTGCCCCGAGCACCAGCGCCAAAGTACGCCCCCTGACCCGCAGGCAGGCCAGCCCCGCGCCCAGGGCCAGGCCCGCATAGACAGAGGCTGGCCAGAGCGTGGCCTGCTGCAGCTGCAGCGCCGTACCCGCCACCAGCCCTACCAGCATCCAACCCAGCGGCATCGCCATTCCCTCGCTCCGGTGCACCCGACTTCCTATACTACTTAGGAACTACAAAAGTCCTTGCCTGCTATGCCCTCCCTTGTCTCTTGCCATGCCGGCGCCGTACCGGCCCGGCCCGTCCCCCTATGAAGCCCGCCGATGTCCTTCGGGTCATCCTGGCCGGCAGCAGCCCTGCCGACCGGCAGTGGGTGACCGAACTGCTGCAAAGCGCCTCGTCCTGGCATTGCGAATTTCTCGAGGCCGACTCGGGTGAAACCGCACTGCGCAAGGTGCAGGCGGTGGCGACTGCCGGTGAGCGCATCCTGCTGGCGGGCCCGCTGGCCGACATGGACGCCCTGCGCCTTCTCGCCCGGTTGGCCGGCCCGCAGGGCAGAACGCTGTGTCCGGTAGTGGTCATCACCCCGGGCAACGGGCGTGAGCTGGGTCCCGTGCTGCTGCGGGCCGGGGCGCAGGACTACATCGGCGAGGACTGGCTCAGTCCGTTCGTGCTGGCGCGAGCCGTGGACAACGCCCGGGTACGCTGGTCAATGGAGCGTGACCTGAGCGAGCGCGACGACGCCCTGCAACGCAGCGAAGCCTGCACGCGCGAGGCCCAACGCCTCACGCAGACCATCATCGACGGCGCGGGTGCCCTGGTCTTTGCCAAGGACCTGCAGGGCCGTTATTTCCTGACCAACCGCGCCTGGCGCGAACGCATCGGCCTGTCCGAGGAACAGGCCGTCGGCACCACCGACGAGGACGTCTATGGCGCTGAAGTGGCACGCACCTTGCGCCGCAACGACCAGCAGGTCCTGGCCTCGGGCCGCCTGATCGTGGCCGAGGAAACCACTTACCGCAACGGGCAGCCGGTGCACTACCTGTCCAGCAAGTTCCCCCTGATGGACGATGCCGGCCGCGCCTACGCGGTCTGCGGTGTCTCCACCGACGTCACGCCGCTCAAGCAGACGCAGGCGGCGCTGCAGGCGCGCGAGCGCGAACTGCAGACGCTCGCCGACAACACGCCAGACATCCTGGCGCGCTTTGACCGCCAGCTGCGTCACGTCTTCGTGAGCGCGGCCATCGAGCGCATGACCGGGCATCCGCCCGTGTTCTTCCTCGGCCGCACGCCACGCGAACTGGCCCTGCCCGAGGACCTCTGCGCCTGCTGGGAACAGGCAATCCAGGTCGCCTTGCGCGAGGGCCAGGCCCAGACGGTGGAGTTCAGCTTCCAGTCCCCCGGAGGACTGCGGCACTTCTCGGGCCGCTTCGTCCCCGAGTTCGGCCCCGAGGGCGCGATCGAGCATGTGCTGGGAGTGCTGCAAGACGACACCGAACAAAAGCGCGCCGAAGACGACATCAGCCGTCTGCTCGAAGAAGAGCGCCACTACGCCCGCCTGCTTGCCCGCATGGCCCAGGCCTCGCGCCTGGTGCATGCCAGCCTGTCGGCTGACGAAATCGCGCAGGTCCTGACGCAGCAGGCGCGCGAGATCATCGGCGCGCGCCGCGCGGTCACCCGCCTCACCTTGGACGGCCCGGGCGCGCGCACCCTGCAGGCCGTCGCACAGGCCGACGAGGCCTTTCCCCCCGAGCCCCCCGCACGCGGGACGCTGCTGACCGCGCCGCTCACCGGCAAGAACGGCCAGCAGCTGGGCCTGGTGCAACTGACCGGCAGCACGCAGGGCGACTTCACCGACGAGGACAAGGCAGTGCTGGTGCAGCTGGCCGCCATTGCCTCCACCGGACTGGAGAATGCCCGCCTGTACGCGTCGCTGCGCGAGGCCGATCACCGCAAGGATGAATTCCTGGCCACGCTGGCCCACGAGCTGCGCAACCCCCTGGCCCCGATTCGCAATGGCCTGGAAATCCTGCGGCGCAGTGGTCAGTTGGTCGGCCCGGCCGCGCGCGCACGGGACATGATGGAGCGCCAGCTGGCCCACATGGTGCGTCTGGTGGACGACCTGCTGGACGTTTCGCGTATCAGCCGCGGCAAGGTGGACCTGCGCCTGGCGCGCATCACGCTGCAGTCGGTCCTGGACCACGCCCTCGAAAGCAGTCGCCCCGCCATCGAAGCCAACGGCCACCGCCTGGTGCTGCAGCAGCCCGCCGAGCCCCTGTGGGTCGAGGGCGATCTCACCCGTCTGGCCCAGGTCGTGAGCAATCTCCTGAACAACGCAGCCAAGTACACGCCCGCCGGCGGCCGCATCGAGGTCTGCACGCGGGCGCAGGACGGGCGCGTGGTCATCCAGGTCGCCGACAACGGCACCGGCATCTGCGCCGAGATGCTACCGCGCGTGTTCGACCTCTTCGCACAGATGGATCGCACCCTGGAGCGCGCCCAGGGCGGGCTGGGCATCGGGCTGTCCCTGGTCAAAAAGCTGGTCGAACTGCACGGCGGCGATATCCGCGCCGAGAGTGAAGGGCCCAGCCAGGGCAGTCGTTTCACGGTATGGCTGCCGCAAGCCGCCCCGCCCGGCATGCCGGCGCCAGCGGCCACCCGGCAAGCTGCGCCGGCGCCGCCCTGCCGGGTGCTGGTGTGCGACGACAACGTCGACGGCGCCGAGAGCCTGGCCCTGATGCTGGGCCTGCTCGGGCATGAGGTACGTACCGTGCATGACGGCCTGCAGGCCCTGGCTGTGGTCGCCGGCTGGCGCCCGGATGTAGCGCTTCTGGACATCGGCCTGCCGGGCCTGAGCGGCTACGAAGTGGCGCAGCGCTTTCGCGCCGACCCCACGCTGGAGGGCTTGATGCTGGTCGCCGTGACAGGTTGGGGCACCGAGGGCGACCAGCGGCGCAGCGCCGAAGCCGGGTTCGATCACCACCTGACCAAGCCGGTCGAGGCCGGGGCCCTGGAGGCGGTATTGGCTCGCCGCACGCGCCCCCCGGCCCAGGCAGACTAGGATGCAAGCCGGATCGGTTCTTGCCGCCTTGTTTCCATGCCCCCTCAAGCCGCCCTGCGCCACATCACCCATTACCGCTACGACCGACCGGTGCAGCTCGGGCCCCAGCTCGTGCGCCTGCGGCCAGCGCCACACGGGCGCAGCCGCATCCTGTCCTACGCCCTCTCAGTCGAACCCGCCAGCGCTCACGTCCACTGGCACCAGGACCCCTATGCCAATTACCAGGCGCGGCTGCTGTTTCCCGAGCGCACGCTGGAGCTGCGGCTCACGGTGGATCTGGTCGTCGAGCTGACGCCCTTCAATCCCTTCGCGTTCTTCCTCGAGCCGGACGCCGCCCACTTCCCGTTCCACTACGAGCCGGCGCTGGCCGCAGCGCTCGCGCCGTACCGGGTGGCCGAGCCGGCGGGCCCACGGCTGCAGGCCTACCTCGATCGCATCGACCGCAGCCCCCAGCCCAGCGTCGCCTTCCTCGTCGACCTGAACCGCCGTCTGCGCGCGGACGTGGAGTACCTGCGCCGACCCGAGCCGGGCGTGCAGTCGCCGGAGGACACGCTGGCCCGAGGCAATGGCTCCTGCCGCGACACCAGCTGGCTCCTGGTCCAGCTGCTGCGTCACCTGGGCCTGGCGGCCCGCTTCGTCTCGGGCTATCTGGTCCAGTTCGGCGCCGGCACGCCGGCACTGGACGCGGCCGAAGAAGAAGGCGACGGGGCCACCGACCTGCATGCCTGGTGCGAGATCTACCTGCCCGGTGCGGGCTGGCTGGGGCTGGACCCGACCTCGGGGCTCGTAGCCAGCGAGGGGCACATCCCCCTGGCCTGCACCCCCGAGCCCGCCGGCGCGGCGCCGGTCGAAGGCTGGGTCGAGAAGGCGCATGTCACGTTCAGCCACCAGATGCAGGTGACACGCGTGCACGGTTAAACGTGCACGGGTAAGCGTGCGCGAGCCCATGCGGCCTGGCGGGTATCGCGCCCGTCCTACGCCGTACCGTCCAGGCTTGGGTGAAGCTGCCCGCGATGCGTGCGTTCCCGTTCGAGATGACACGGGTCCTGCTGATCGCCGCCGCCCTGGCGATGCCGGGGTGGGGCGCGGGACAGGCCCTGCCCTCGTTCACCTTGTCCGTCGTCGCACCCGAACCCGCAGGAACCACCCTCAAGCGCCACCTCGAGCTGGCCCGCTACCGCGAGGTCCCCGACCTCGACGAAGCCGAACTCGAACGCCTGATGGCGCTGGCCGCGCAGGATGCACGGCGCCTGCTGGCCACACTCGGCTTCTTCAATCCACGCCTGCGGATCACGCTGGACACCGCCCGCCGCCCCGCACACATCACGCTCTGGGCCGATCCGGGCGCGGCGACGGTGGTGGGCGCGGTACAACTGACCTTCGAAGGCGCGATCGCCGATCCGAGCGACGCCGGCGCACGACTGCGGCGCGAGGCCATGCGCTCGTCCTGGCTCCTGCCGCCCGGACAACGCTGGACCCAGTCCGCCTGGGATGACGCCAAGGCGCAGTCTCTGCGTGTGCTGGTGGCGCGCCGCTACCTGCGCGGGCGCATCGCGCACAGCCACGCGCGGGTCGACGCGCAGACCGGCCAGGCCGACCTGGGCCTGCGGTTCGACTCGGGACCCGCCTTTTACCTGGGACCCTTGCAGGTGCTCGGCGTCGAGCGCTACGACTCGGTGCTGGTGCCACGCCTGACCCGCCTCGCCCCTGGCGCCGAGTACGACGAGGAAGCGTTGACGCAAGCACAGCTGCGTCTGACCCGCAGCGGCTACTTCGAGTCGGCTTTCCTGCACATCGACCCCGAAAGCGACCCACAGGGCGCGCCGGTGCAGGTCAGCGTGCGCGAAGCGCCCCTGCAGCGCCTGACACTGGGCCTGGGCCTGAGCACCGACCGCGGTCTGCGCGCTTCGCTGGAACACCGCCACAACCGCATGCCCGGCATCGGCTGGCGTGCGGACTCGCGCCTGGAGCTTGAGCGCAAGGCACCGCTGGTACAGACCGAATGGACTGCGCTTCCCGACGAGCGCGGCTGGCGCTGGGGTGTGCTGGCCGGCGCGGAGCGGATCCGCGACGAGGCGCAGGTCACGCAGGCGCGGCGACTGCGCATCGGTCGCCTGCTGGACGACGAACCGATCAGTCGGCATGGCTACCTCCAGCTCGATCGCGCACGGGTACAGGACGCCACCGGCCTGGCGCCGGCTGACACGGGCGACGGCTCGGCCCTCACCGCGAATTACCTGTGGACCGGCCGCCACTTCGATCGGCCGTCGCGCCCCGAGCGCGGCTACGGACTGGGCCTGGAGGCGGGACTGGGCCTGACCCTGGGCGGCCAACGCGGCCTCTTCCAGCGGACGGTGATTCGCGGCCTGCGACTGCTGCCCCTGCCACGGGGACGCCTGCAACTGCGGGGCGAGGGCGGGCTCGTGCTCTCGGCCTCGGGCACGCGCGTGCCGTCCACGCAGCTGTTTCGGACCGGGGGCGACACCTCGGTACGCGGCTACGGCTTTCGCGACATCGGCGTGCAGCGCCCTGGCGCGCCGCCGGTCGCCGGCCGCTATCTCGCAGTGGGCAGCCTCGAGTGGCAACGGCCCCTGCGTGGGGATGGCACCGGGTCGGCCTGGGAACACACGCTCTTTGCAGACGCTGGACTGGTCGCCGATCGCGGCAGCAGCCACCGGCCTGCGCTAGGCGTGGGCACGGGGCTGCGCTTGGCCAGTCCGGTGGGTCCGCTGCAGGCCGACCTCGCCTATGGCCTGCGCACGCGCCGACTGCGCCTGCATCTGAACGTGGGAGTGACGTTTTGAACACCCGCCGGGCCGGATGGACCGCCCTGCGAGCGATGCTTCGCGCACTGCGCTACGCGCTGGTGTCGGTGGGCGTGGTGGGCGCCTCGGTGTTGGCCGGCCTGTGGGCCTGGAGCGGCACGCAGGCATCGCTGGACTGGGCCTGGCGGCACTACGCCGCGCCACGCGGCATGCAAGCCGACGGTCTGTCCGGATCACTGCGCACCGGCCTGAAGGCGCAGCGCGTGCAGGCGCAAGCGGGCGACCTGCATCTGGACCTGCGAGAGGTTGCTCTGGCCTGGGACCCATGGGCCCTGCTGGACAGGCAATTGCGCATCACCGGCCTGCGTGCGGTCAGCCTGCGGATACAGCGCGTGCCCGGTCCGGACCGCGTACCGCAGCGCGCGCCCACCGCGACCCTGCCGGACGCGCTCTCTCTTTCTCTGAGTGTGCGTGCAGACCACCTGGCCCTGGACCGACTGGAATGGACAGGCGCGATGCCTTTCCACGCGGGTCACCTCGCCGCGGCCTACCGCTACGACCCGGCTGCGGGCGGACACCAGCTCACGCTTCTGGATGCCAGCATCGCCAGCGGCCGCTACCACGGCCAAGTGAATCTGGGTGCGCGCGCGCCATGGGCCATCGACGCCACGCTGCGCGGTCTCGTGCAGGTCGTCACCGCCAAGACCGCCCCAGTGCTGCGCCTGACATTCAACGCCCGAGCGAGCGGCACATTGGAGGACCTCGTGCTGCAAGCGGACCTGCGCGCCGGCGCCGCTGCGCGCCGCGGTGCTGCGGCCCGCGCCGACACGCCTGCAGGCCACCTGCAGGCACGCATCACGCCGGGACGGGCGCCCTTCGTGCAGGAGGCGCAACTGCAGCTGCAACGGGTGGATCTGGCCGCACTCTGGCCGCAAGGTCCACGCACCGACCTGCAGGGCCAGGTGCGCCTGGCGCCGCAGCGCGACGACGGCTGGCAACTGCACGCGGACCTGCGCAACGGCCGGCCGGGTCCCTGGGACCTCCATGCCCTGCCTTTCACACGTGTACAGGGCGAAGGCGAATGGCGCGACGGCGTGGCGCGCATGCGCCGCTTGCACGCGCAGCTGGGAGACGCAGTCCACAACGGGCACATCACAGGCCAGGGCCACTGGCAGGCGGACCGCAGCGGGCACCTGGACTTGCACATGGTCCGCGTGCAGGCCCACGCCCTGCACAGCGCATGGCGGGCCGGTACGGTCCGGGCGCCGCAGGCCTTCCAGGGTCGACTGCAAGCGCAAGCGCGCGCCGGCCTCGTCGGCTTCGAGCTCGCGCTGCAGGCCCAGCCTGTGGCGCCAACGGCGCGAACCGCCGCGCGCGACACGCAGGCCTCCGGGCCCGCACTGGCCCTCGGGGACCTGCGCGCGCAGGGCCGCTGGCAGTCGGGTCAGCTCTCCGTGCAGGGACATGCACGAGGCCAGGTCCAGCTGGGCGGCCGGATTCTGGACTTCGCGCTGGCGGGTGAAGCCCAACACGGGGCCGACGCACACGCACCCTGGCAGGGTCGCATCCACCAGGCGCATCTGGTCCTGCCGCAGTCCCAGGTTGGCGCCTGGCGCCTGGAGCTGCAGGCGCCAGTGGGCCTGCGCGCCGGGCGCGCGGCACGCGCACAAGACCGGGCACCCTGGACACTGGACGCCGGCCAGGCCTGGCTCAGCGCACCTACAGCCCGTGGATCGCCGCCGGCCGTGGTGACCTGGAGTCCGGCCCGCTGGGGTCGAGGCGAACTGCATTGCGCGGGGCGCATCCAGGGCCTGCCCCTGGCCTGGTGGCCGCTTGCCAGTCCAGCGCCTGCGGGCCATGACATGGTGTTCGACGCCCAGTGGGACCTCCACCTGGCCCGCACCCTACGCATCCAGGCGCGCCTCGCACGCGTGCGGGGCGATGTCACCCTGCTGGCCGAGACACCGGAGGGCACACCCGTGCGCGTGGCCGCCGGCGTCCGCGAAGCCAGTCTTACGCTGAACAGCGATGCCGAGGCCGTGCGCCTGGCCTTGCGATGGGACAGCGAGCGCGCGGGCACGCTCGAGGGTGAGCTCTCCACCCGCCTGACGCGCGGCGGGCGGGTAGGCTGGCATTGGCCCGCGCAAGCCCCGATCTCGGGCCGCCTGCAGGCGCGGCTGCCCCGCATCGCGGCCTGGTCGGTCCTGGCCCCGCCAGGGTGGCGCCTGCGCGGCTCGCTGGCAGCCGACCTCACCCTCGGCGGCACGCGCGGCGCGCCGAGCCTCACCGGTCCGCTGCGCGCCGACGACGTGGCACTGCGCTCGGTGGTCGACGGCATCGCGCTTGAAAGGGGACGCTTGCGGGCGCGGTGGGATCACCCGCACCTGGTCATCGACGAGTGGGTGTGGCACACGCCCGGCGAACGCCAGGGGACCGCCGGCACCCTGCGCGCGACTGGCCAGGCTCGCTGGGTCGACGCAGACGCCGGCCAGCCTGGGGGCGTGCATGCCCGCATCGATGCGCGGCTCGACCAGCTGCAGGCCAGCGTGCGCCGCGACCGGCAGGTCACGCTTTCGGGCGACGTGTCGGCGTCGATCACGCCTGCCCGCCTTGCGGTGCAGGGGAACCTGCGCGTGGACCGGGCGCGCATCGGGGTCCCCGACACGCCTGCACCGCGCCTGGGCGACGACGTCAGCGTCTATTCCCTGCCCTCGGGAACAGCCTCGCCATGGGTGCGTGAAACCACGGCAGTGCAGCGTGCGATCGAGCTGGATCTGAGTGTGGACCTGGGCCGGGACTTGCGCGTTCGCGGCCGCGGCGTGGACACGGGCGTGCAGGGCCAGGTGCGCGTCACGGGCGACTCCTTCGCGCAGCCGCGTCTGGTCGGTACGGTGCAGGCGGTGAATGGACGCTACACCGCCTACGGTCAGCGCCTGGACCTGCGGCGCGGCGTACTGCGCTTCACCGGCCCGCATGACGATCCGGCGCTGGACGTGATCGCCGTGCGTTCAGACCTGGCGCAGCCGGTGGGCGTGCAGATCACAGGCCGCGCGCAGGCCCCGGTCCTGCGACTGTGGTCGCAGGCACCCGCCACCGAAGCCGAAAAGCTGTCCTGGCTGGTCCTGGGACGGAGCACGGCCGCCGGTAGCGGCGAGACCGTCCTGCTGGAGCAGGCTGCGCTGTCGCTGCTGGCACGGCGCGCCGGCCTCGGCACGGGTGGCCTGGCCGGGGCCTTCGGGCTGGATACCTTCACGCTGCGGCGCGAGGGTGAACAAGGCGCCGCACTGACCTTGGGCAAGCGCCTGAGTCGCAGACTCTACGCGGCGTACGAGCGCAGCCTCTCGGGCGCGCTGGGTACGCTGTACGTGTTCTACGACCTCACCACCCGCCTCTCGCTGCGCGCGCAGGCCGGTGACCGCACGGGGGTGGACCTGGTCTATGCCTTGAGCTTCGACCGGCCCGGGGACCCTGCCCCGACGACCTCGCCTCCGATCTCTCCTGCGACCGTGCCCACGACCCGCGTGCAGGGCGGCCCGGGGCGATGAGCGCAGGCGGCCCGTTGTAGCGGCCTCCTACAATCTGCGCCTCCAACTGCTCGAGGCCCTGCATGTCCATCGCTGAAAAACTCAAAGAACTGAACATCACCCTGCCCCCGGTGGCTACGCCAGCTGCCGCCTATGTGCCCTTCGTGCGCACCGGCAACCTGGTGTTCCTCAGTGGCCATATCGCCCGCCGGGACGGCAAGCCCTGGGTCGGCCAACTGGGCAAGGACACGGACACCGCGCAGGGCCAGGCCGCAGCGCGTGCGATCGCCATCGACCTTCTGGGCACGCTGCAGGCCGCCATCGGCGACCTGGAGAAAGTGCGCCGCATCGTCAAGGTCATGAGCCTGGTCAACTCCACGTCCACCTTCACCGAGCAGCATCTGGTCACCAATGGCTGCAGCGAGCTGCTGGCACAGGTGTTTGGCGAGCGCGGTGCGCACGCCCGCAGTGCCTTCGGCGTGGCCCAGATTCCGATGGGCGCCTGCGTGGAGATCGAGCTGATCGCCGAAGTCGACTGAGCGCGGAGCTTATTCGACCCGCTCGACCCCCGTGGGCTTGAAGCCCAGGTCGGCGGCCTTGCCCTTGCGCCCGCGGGCACCCCGGGCGTTATTGAGCGAACGAATCTCCAGCGTCTCTTCGCGGTCCTTGCCGCCACGGCCCACGCCGCTGATCTTGACGCTGCGCACATAGGCCGCGGCGCCGGCAAGCGTGTCCTTGGCTTCGAGGTCCAGCAGCATCAGGCCGCGTCCACCCTTGGGCTGATGCTTGAGCTCCGCGATCTCGAAGGTGAGGATGCGGCCGCCGGCCGAGGCGCAAGCCACATGCGTGGCCGGGGCACCCGGTGCCACCCGCGCGGGCGAGGGACGGCACAGGGTCTCGTCTGCGGCGCAGGCAACGAAGGCCTTGCCCCCGCGCTGGCGCGAGGTCATGTCCTCGACGCTGGCCAGGAAGCCGTAGCCTGCACTGTTGGACATCAGCAGCATGCTGGCCGCAGCACCCGCAAAGTAATGCACCAGTTGCGTCCCCGGCTCGAGGTCCAGGAAGCTGGTGACCGGCTGTCCGTCACCCCGCGCCCCGGGCAGCAACGCGATCGCCACCGAGTAGATGCGCCCGTTGGAGCCAAAGGCCAGCAGGGTGTCCACCGTGCGGCATTCGAAGGTGCCATACAGGCCATCGCCCGCCTTGAACGCGAAGCTCGCAGCCTCGTGGCCATGGCCCTGGCGCGCGCGCACCCAGCCCTTTTGCGAGACGATGACCGTGACCGGCTCGTCGATGATCTTCACTTCGGCCACGGCCTTCTTCTCGGCCTGGATCAGGGTGCGCCGCGCGTCGGCAAATTGCTTGGCGTCGGCCTCGATCTCCTTGACCATCAGGCGGCGCAGGGCGGCGGGGCTTTCGAGGATCTCCTCGAGCTTCTTTTGCTCCTCGCGCAGGGTCGCGAGCTCCTGCTCGATCTTGATTGCCTCCAGGCGCGCCAGCTGCCGCAGGCGGATTTCGAGGATGTCCTCGGCCTGCCGCTCGCTCAAGGTGAAGCGCGCGATCAGGGCCGCCTTGGGTTCGTCGCTGCCCCGGATGATGGCGATCACCTCGTCGATGTTGAGCAGCACCAGCTGCCGGCCCTCGAGGATATGGATGCGATCGAGCACCTTGTCCAGGCGGTGACGCGAGCGGCGTTCGACCGTGCGCTGGCGGAAGGCGATCCACTCGTCCAGCATCTGGCGCAGCGACTTCTGCACCGGCCGGCCATCCAGACCCACCAGAGTGAGGTTGATCGGCGCCGAGGTCTCCAGGCTGGTGTGCGCCAACAGCGCCTGGATCAATTCAGCCTGTTCGATGCGGCTGGTCTTGGGCTCGAACACCAGGCGCACCGCGGCGTCCTTGCTGGACTCGTCGCGCACCGCGTCGAGCACCGACAGCACGGTCTGCTTCAACTGCAGCTGGTCCTGCGACAGCGCCTTCTTGCCGGCCTTGACCTTGGGGTTGGTGAGTTCCTCGATTTCTTCGAGCACACGCTGGCTGCTCACACCCGGGGGCAGCTCGTTGACCACCAGCTGCCACTGGCCACGCGCCAGGTCTTCGATCTTCCAGCGAGCGCGCACCTTGAGCGTGCCCCGGCCGGTGCGGTAGGCCTCGGCGATGTCGGAGGGGGCGCTGATGATCTGGCCGCCACCCGGGTAATCGGGGCCGGGAACGAGCGTGAAGAGTTCGTCGTCCGACAGCTTGGGGTTCTTGATCAGGGCCACGCAGGCGTCGGCCACCTCGCGCAGGTTGTGGCTGGGGATCTCGGTGGCCAGGCCGACCGCGATGCCGCTGGCGCCATTGAGCAGCGTGAAGGGCAGGCGCGCGGGCAGCTGCACGGGCTCTTGGGTACTGCCGTCGTAGTTGGGCGCGAAATCGACCGTGCCCTCGTCGATCTCCTCGAGCAGCAGGTTGGTGATCTTCGCCAGGCGCGCCTCGGTGTAGCGCATGGCTGCGGCGCCGTCGCCGTCACGGCTGCCGAAGTTGCCCTGGCCGTCGATCAGCGGATAGCGCTGCGAGAAATCCTGCGCCATGCGCACCAGGGCGTCATAGGCCGCCTGATCGCCATGCGGATGAAAGCGACCCAGCACATCGCCCACCACGCGCGCGCTCTTGACCGGCTTGGCACCACCGGCGCCGGAAAAGCCCAGGCCCATGCGGGCCATGGAATACAGGATGCGCCGCTGCACCGGCTTCTGGCCGTCGGCCACGTCGGGCAAGGCCCGGCCCTTGACCACGCTCAAGGCGTACTCGAGGTAGGCACGCTGCGCATAGGTGGCCAGGTCGAGGCCGGAATCGTCGTCGCCGCCAGCGGCGAGGGAAATGAGGTCCTGCTCCATGGGGTCTACTTGTCTTCAGTCAGGGCGATGGGGTCCGTCGGTGAGCGCGGGGGACGGCAGGGTGAGCGACGGCGGCATGCTGGCGCGCCCGGGCACCTGGCCCGGCAGCTCCATGCGCACGCGTCGAGGAGTGGACGCCGCTACCACCGCCGCGGGGCGGGCCGCTTGCGGCGGCTTGAGCAAGGCGTACAGCTGCATGACGGTCCTCACGTAGTTCTGCGTCTCGCGAAAGGGTGGAATGCGGTTGCCCGCACGCTGCACCGCGCCTTCACCCGCGTTGTAGGCGGCCAGCGCCAGGTCCAGCTGGCCTGGAAACAGGTCGATCAAGTGGCGCAGGTAGCGCGTGCCGGTGCGCACGTTGACCTGGGGGTCGGCCAGCTTCCTCTCGATGGGCAGCGTCCGGTCCCCGCGCACCCCCCAGCGTTCGGCGGTCGCAGGCATCACCTGCATCAGACCGATCGCCCCCTTGGGAGAGACGGCCTGCGCATCGAAGCCGGACTCGGCCACGATCAGGGCCTTGAGCAGCTCGTAATCGATGCCGTGCTGACGGGACGCGTCACGCAGCAGGGGCTGTGCTTGGCGGTAGCCTGCCGAGGTGGCGAAGAACCGAGCCAGAGGGGGCGGCAAGGCCGGGGTCGGGTCGGGGATGGCGACTTCAGGCGCAGGATCCGGGGTGGTACGGGTCGATCCCAGGGCATAGACCGGCGCGCCGCGCGAGAACAACGCGTAGCGCTCGTCCAATTTCTCGGCGGCCAGGTGGGCCACGCCGCGTTCGTCCACATAACCCCAAATCTCGGCACGTGCGGCCGCAGGTGACAGCGCCAGCGCAGCGGCGAGCGCGCAGGCCAGCGCGGAGAGCGCCCCCATGCTTCGCCGAACGACGCCGCACAGGTTCATGCCGGCGGCTCCTCACCGCCCTGGCGACGCTGTGCGAATTCCGGGGCCAGCATGGACATCACGGTCAACGACTCGTAGCCGCCCGCCACGCGTACCGACTCGCGCAGCACACCCTCGACCACGAAACCTTCGCTGTCATAGAGGGCACGGGCCCGGGTGTTGTGTGTCTTCACGTCCAGCCAGAAGCGGTGCGCGCCCAGGTCGTCGAAGGACACCTTCTGGGCCTCGCGCAGCGCGGCGCGGCCCACGCCCTGGCCCTGGTGCTGCACCACCATCCGTTTGAGCTCCAGCGAGCGGTGGTGACTCTTGCACCCGATCAGGATCAGGAATCCCGCAGCCCGCCACGCGCCGCCGCTCTCGATGATGAAGTGGCGAAAGTCTGGAAAGCGGATGGCCGCCTCGTGTTGCGTGCGCTCCCAGGGCGTGATGAACGGCAGGTTCTGGGGGTCCTGCTCCAGGGTCAGCACGTAGTCCAGGTCGCTTTGCAGTGTGGGGCGCAAGCGCACGCGCGGCACCACGCGATCAGCGGCGGCAGCAGCAGGCGAGACGTTCATCAGATGTCGATCTCGACGGCGTCGCCGTGCAGCTCCATGAGCTCGCGGCGGGCCGCGGCCTCGCCCTTGCCCATGAGCTTGGTGATCAGCGCCTCGGTGCCCGCGAAATCGAAGGCACCCAGTTGCACCGGCAGCAGGCGGCGGGTGTCGGGGTTGAGGGTGGTCTCCCACAGCTGCTCGGCGCTCATCTCACCCAGGCCCTTGAAGCGGCTGATGGACCAGGCGCCCTCGCGCACGCCCTCCTTGCGCAGCTTGTCCAGGATGGCGGTGAGCTCGCCCTCGTCCAGGGCGTAGTTCTTGGAGGCGGCCTTCTTGCCGCGGGCCGGCGCGTCCACCCGAAAGAGCGGCGGGCGGGCCACGTACACATGGCCAGCCTCGATCAGCTTGGGGAAATGACGGAAAAAGAGCGTGAGCAACAGCACCTGAATATGCGAGCCGTCCACATCGGCGTCCGACAGAATGCAGATCTTTCCGTAACGCAGGCCGGAGAGGTCGGGCGTGTCGTTCGGCCCGTGCGGATCGACACCGATGGCGACCGAGATGTCGTGGATCTCGGTGTTGGCAAAGAGGCGATCGCGCTCGACTTCCCAGGTATTGAGCACCTTGCCCCGCAGCGGCAGTACCGCCTGCGATTCCTTGTTGCGGCCCATCTTGGCGCTGCCGCCGGCCGAATCGCCTTCGACGAGAAAGACCTCGTTGTCGCGGATGTCGCGGCTCTCGCAGTCGGTGAGCTTGCCAGGCAGCACGGCCACCCCGGAGCCCTTGCGCTTTTCCACCTTCTGGCCGGCACGCTGTCGGGTCTGGGCCGCCTTGATCGCGAGTTCGGCCAGCTTCTTGCCGTATTCGACATGCTGGTTCAGCCACAGCTCCAGGGCCGGCCGCACGAAGCTGGAGACCAGGCGCACCGCGTCGCGCGAGTTCAGGCGCTCCTTGATCTGCCCCTGAAATTGCGGGTCGAGCACCTTGGCCGAGAGCACGTAGGACGCGCGGGCAAAGACGTCTTCGGGCATCAGCTTCACGCCCTTGGGCAGCAGCGAGTGCAGGTCGATGAAGCTCTTGACCGCGGTGAACAGACCATCGCGCAGGCCACTGTCGTGCGTGCCGCCGGCGGATGTGGGAATCAGGTTGACGTAGCTCTCGCGCACCGGCTGGCCGTCTTCGGTGAAGGCCACACACCACTGCGCACCCTCGCCTTCGGCAAAGGTCTCGTTGTTGTCGGCGTAGCCCTCGCCCGGGAACAGCGGGATGACCGGGTCCGCACTGATTGTCTGCATCAGGTAGTCGGCCAGGCCGCCCTTGTACTGCCAGCTCTGGGTTTCCTTGGTCTTTTCGTTGACCAGGGACACCGCCACGCCCGGCATCAGGACCGCCTTGCTTCGCAGCAGGTGGGCCAGTTCGGCCATGGGCAACTGGGCGGACTCGAAGTACTTGGCGTCGGGCCACACGCGCACCGTGGTGCCCTGGCGCCGATCGCCCTCGGCGGCCTTGCGCACTTGCAGGGATTCGGTGACGTCGCCGCCCTCGAACACCAGGCGGGCGACCTGACCCTCGCGATGGGACACCGCCTCCAGGCGCTTGGCCAGCGCGTTGGTGACGGACACGCCCACGCCATGCAGGCCGCCGGAGAAGCTGTAGGCGCCACCCTTGCCCTTGTCGAACTTGCCGCCCGCGTGCAGGCGAGTGAAGACCAGCTCGATGACGGGCGCGCCCTCCTCGGGGTGCAGACCGAAGGGAATGCCGCGGCCGTCGTCCTCGACGCTCACGGAGCCGTCGGCGTGCAAGGTGACCTTGATGCGCTTGCCGTGGCCGGCCAGGGCCTCGTCGGCGGCGTTATCGAGCACCTCCTGCACCACGTGCAGGGGGTTGTCGGTGCGGGTGTACATCCCGGGCCGCTGCTTCACGGGCTCCAGGCCCTTGAGCACACGGATCGAGCCTTCGGAATAGTCGGAGGGGGTGGTTTTGCTTGCCATGGGAGCGCGCATTGTAGTGGCGGGCAGCCTCGGGGGCTGTATGAATTCACAGCCCATGCCGACCGACAAGGCCGATTGGGGCCGCAGCGGGCGCCCTCGCGACAGCGCCCTGCCCTCGCATTGGGTACAGTCCACGCCCATATGTCCACCCCACCCCGACTTTCCATGCTGCAGGTGCTCGCCTGCGGCGCCGCCATCGTCACCCTGTCCATGGGCATCCGACATGGCTTTGGCCTGTGGCTGCAGCCCATCACCCAGGCCCAGGGCTGGACCCGTGAGACTTTCTCGTTCGCCCTGGCGATCCAGAACCTGGCCTGGGGCTTTCTGGGCATCTTCGCCGGCATGCTGGCCGACCGCTTCGGCGCCTTCAAGGTCCTGATCGCCGGCTGCCTGCTCTATGCCCTGGGCCTGGTCGGCATGGCCCTGGCACCCAACGCCTGGTTGTTCGCCCTGACCGCCGGCATCTTGATCGGCGCGGCCCAGGCCGGCACCACCTACACCGTGATCTACGGCGTGATCGGCCGCCAGATCGACCCGACCCGGCGCTCGTGGGCCATGGGCGTGGCGGCAGCCGCCGGCTCCTTCGGACAGTTCCTGATGGTGCCGGTCGAGGGCATGTTGATCGCCAGCCTGGGCTGGCAAGAGGCGCTCATCGCGCTGGGCCTGTGCGCCCTGTTGATCCTGCCCTTGTCGATGGGCCTGCGCGAGCCGGGCTTCACCGGCGGCAAGGCACCCGTGCGTGACCAGACCATCCTGCAAGCCCTGCGCGAAGCCGCTCGCTACCCCAGTTTCCAGCTGCTGGTACTGGGGTACTTCGTGTGCGGCTTTCAGGTGGTGTTCATCGCGGTGCACATGCCCAGCTACCTGAAGGACAAGGGCCTCACCCCCGAGGTGGCGAGCTACTCCTTGGCCCTGATCGGCCTGTTCAACGTGTTCGGCACCTACATCGCGGGCACCCTGGGGCAGAAGCTGGCCAAGCAGAAGATCCTGGCTTTCATCTACATCGCGCGCGGCGCCGCGATCGCGGTGTTCCTGCTCGTGCCGCTGTCACCGCTGTCGGTCTACATCTTCTCGGCGGTGATGGGCCTGCTGTGGCTGTCCACCGTGCCGCCCACCACGGCGCTGGTGGCCCAGATCTTCGGCGTGGCCCACCTGTCCATGCTGGGGGGCATCGCCTTTTTCAATCACCAGATCGGCTCCTTCATGGGGGTCTGGCTCGGCGGCCTGCTGTACGACCGCACCGGCAGCTACGACGTGGTGTGGTACCTCTCCATCGTCCTGGGACTGGTGGCTGCGGCCCTGAACCTCCCGGTGCGCGGCTCGCCGATCGAGCGCCCGCCGGCGCCGCAGGCGGCCTGAGGCCTGTGCCACGGACACGCGCCATGACGCTGCGTCCCCGCGCCTTTCTGGCCTATGCCGTGGTCCTCGCGGCGCTCGCGGGTGTGTTCGCGCTGTACACGCGGCCCGATCTGCTGGTGACGCTGTCCGAGCAGATCTGGGCCTGTTTCAACTGATGCACGCCAACCCCACGCCGAGCGACTGGGTCCGGCGCTGGGCACACCTGGTGCCCGCGGGTCGCCCCGTGCTGGATGTGGCCTGCGGCGCCGGCCGCCACCTCCTGGAATTCTCCGGGCGCGGCCACCCGGCCACCGGCGTGGACCGCGACCCCCAGGCACTGGCTGCCGCGGCCTGGCACCTGGATGGCGCCGGCGAACTCGTGCTGGCCGACATCGAGAACGGCCCCTGGCCCTTCGCGGACCGTGCGTTCGGGGCCGTCGTGGTCACGAACTACCTCTGGCGAGCCCTGCTGCCCACGCTGGTGGCCAGCGTCGAACCCGGCGGCGTGCTGGTGTACGAGACCTTCGCGGCTGGCAACGAGACCGTCGGCAAGCCCTCGCGGCCAGATTTCCTGCTGCGGCCGGGCGAACTCCTGGCCGCCTGCGCGGGCCTGCGGATCGTGGCCTATGAAGACGGCTTCGAAGCCGCGCCCGAGCGCTTCGTGCAGCGCGTGGCCGCCGTGCGGGAACACCCCGGCAGCGGGCCGGCGCGTCACCCGCTCTAGTTAGAATGGCCGCTTTGACCTGCGCGCGCTACGCCACCCCGCAGCGACCCACCGAGCCCCATCCATGACCCCGATCACCGGAAGCATCGTCGCCCTGGCCACTCCCCTGCATGACGACGGCAGCGTCGACTATGCGGGTCTGCGCAAACTGATCGACTGGCACATCGCCGAAGGCACCGACTGCATCGGCGTGGTGGGCACCACCGGCGAGTCGCCCACCGTCAGCGTCGAAGAACACCGCGAGATCATCCGCGTGAGCGTGGAGCACGCCCGCAAGCGCGTCCCGATCATGGCCGGCTGCGGCGCCAATTCCACCGCCGAGGCCATCTCCCTGGCCAAGTACGCACGTGACGTCGGCGCTGACTGCCAGTTGCAGGTTGTCCCCTATTACAACAAGCCCACACAAGAGGGCCAGTACCAGCATTTCAAGGCCATCGCCGAAGCCACCGGCGACCTGCCCGTCATCCTGTACAACGTGCCGGGCCGCACCGTGGCAGACATGGCCCACGACACCGTGCTGCGCCTGTCCGAGGTCCCTGGCATCGTTGGCATCAAAGAAGCCACCGGCAACATCGAGCGCGCCCAGTGGCTGATCCGCGATGCGCGCAAGGATTTCGCCATCTACTCCGGCGACGACCCCACTGCCGTAGCACTCATGTTGTGTGGCGGCCATGGCAACGTCAGCGTCACCGCCAACGTGGCGCCGCGCCTGATGCACGCGCTGTGTGTGGCCGCCATCGCTGGCGACGCGCGCGGCGCCATGGAGATCCAGAGGCAGCTCATGCCAGTGCACAAGCACCTCTTCGTCGAAGCCAACCCGATCCCGGTGAAGTGGGCGATGGCCCGCATGGGCCTGTGCGGGGGTGCACTGCGCCTGCCGCTCACGCCCTTGTCGCCCGCCCACCATGCCACGGTCGAAGGCGCGCTGCGCGCCAGCGGCCTGCTGCGCTGAACTGCGCCCCTTCAGGAACCCCCTGCCCATGAAGCGATCCGCCTCCCTGTCCGTCCTGGCGCTGTCCATCCTGCTCTCGGCCTGCTCGGTCCTCGAGAGCGACAAGATCGACTACAAGAGCGCGGGCAAGGCCCCGTCGCTGGACGTGCCGCCCGACCTCACCCAGCTGGCCCGCGACACGCGCTACGCCCTGCCCGGTGCGCCGGTGACGGCCAGCAGCCAGCAAGGCACCCGCACCGGCGCCGGCGTCGCCACCGCCGCCCTCACCGTGGGCGATGTGCGCATCGAGCGCGCCGGCAACCAGCGCTGGCTGGTCGTCGACCGCCCCGTCGACCAGCTGTGGGGTCCGCTGCGCGAGTTCTGGCAGGAAAACGGCTTTCTCCTGACCCTGGACCAGGCCGAGCTCGGCATCATGGAAACCGACTGGGCCGAGAACCGCGCCAAGCTACCCCAGGACTTCATCCGCTCCACCCTGGGCAAGCTGCTGGAGAACCTCTACTCCACCTCCGAGCGTGATCGCTTTCGCACGCGCCTGGAGCGCACCACCGCCGGCGGCACCGAGATCTACGTCTCGCACCGCGGCATGGTCGAGGTCTACACCCGCGGCGCCGCGCGCGACTCCGACAACAGCACCGTCTGGCAGCCGCGTCCGGCCGACCCCGAACTCGAAACCGAGTTCCTGCGCCGCATGATGGTCAAATTGGGGGTCACCCAGGAACAGGCCAAGGCCGCCTCCGCAGCCGGCGTGGCAAAGCCCACCGCCCGCGCCGCCAAGGTGGGCAACACCCCGGTGGTCGAAATCGATGAAGGCTTCGACCGCGCGTGGCGACGGGTGGGCCTGTCCCTGGACCGCACCGGCTTCACCGTCGAAGACCGCGACCGCGCCCAGGGCACGTATTTCGTGCGCTACGTCGAACCTTCCGCCGACAAGAAGGAACAAGGCTTCTTCTCGCGGATGTTCAGCGGCTCCGAGAAGGCGACGCCGCCGGTCAAGTACCGCATCACCCTGCGCAGCGAAGGCTCGTCCACCACTGTGTCGGTGCTCAATGCCAGCGGCGCGGTCGAGACCTCCGCCAGCGCGCAGCGGATCGTGCAGGTGCTCGCGGACGACCTGAAGTAAACCTGCCGGTCTCCGTCTTCAGGCGTGCTGCGATTCAAGAGCCTGGGCAGCGGCAGCTCGGGCAATGCGACCCTGGTGCAGGCGCGTGACGGCACCACCCTCACCCACCTGCTCGTCGACTGCGGCCTGGGCGTGCGTGAATTCGCACGTCGCCTGGGCGAGGCCGGCATGCTGGCTGACCAGATCGACGGCATCTTCATCACCCACGAGCACGCCGACCATATCGGCTCGGCCCGCTCGCTGGCCCTACGCCATCGCATTCCGATCTGGTTGAGTGCGGGCACGCATGCCGCGATTGGCGCGCCGGACTTTGAGGGCCTGCTGCGGATCGCGCGCGACGGCGAACCGATCGAACTGGGCGACCTGCGGTTCACGCCCTTCACGGTCCCTCACGATGCACGCGAGCCCCTGCAACTGCATTGCACCGACGGCGGCACACGCCTGGGCATCCTGACTGACCTGGGCCACATCACGACGCATATCCTGTCGCACCTGGCGGGTTGCCGCTCGCTGCTGCTGGAATGCAACCACGACCCGGACATGCTGGCCAACGGACCCTATCCGCATTTCCTCAAGCGGCGCGTGGGCGGCGACTGGGGCCACCTGGCCAACCGGGTGGCCGCCGAGGCTGCAGCGGCCCTCGGCCCCACCGGCCTGCGCCAGGTGGTCGCGGCACATTTGAGCAAGATCAACAACCGCCCGTCCCTCGTGCGCGCTGCGCTGGCCCAGGCCCTGGGGGGCGAACCCGGCGATTTCCCGGTGGCGGACGCAGCCACCGGCTCCGATTGGCTGGACGCCTGAGGTCTGCGCCTCCAGGGAGTTCGGCGAAGACTGAACATGAAAAAAGCCGCCCGAGGGCGGCCTTTTCGTGGCAATCGGAGAACCGATTACTTGGAGGCAGCGCTGGCCGGGGCGGAAGCGGCGGGTGCAGCGTCCGAAGCCGGGGCGGCGGGAGCAGCGGCGGGAGCCGGAGCAGCGGCCGGGGCGGGCGGGGCTTCTTTCTTGCCGCAAGCAGCCAGACCGATCACGGCGAACAGCGAGGCCAGGACGAGGGTTTTCTTCATTTCGGGTTCCTTGAGTTGTAAACGGTTTTCCGGAAAAGCGATCGGTTGCCACGCAACCACTCGACAACCGACAAAAGAACAAGAAGGACTCGAGCTCTTCTTGCCCAGCCTCGGATTATAGGCACAGGTTAACCATCTTGCGCAGTCGGGACTTTACGGGCATGCACCCAGCCCGCCTCGCACCAGTCCCGCAGCAGGGCGTGGGCCTCGGCGCTGGCCTTTGCGAGGTCCGCAGCCTCCAGCTGGCGCCGGTCAGCCAGGCGCCGCATCAGGGCGGCATCCGGTCCGGCAGCCCGCCAGCTTTCACCGTTCATGAAGATATGCCGTTTGTCATACAGCATGCGCGTGCCGGGATCGAGCACCACGGCCTGCAGGCGGCGCGGGACGGGCTGGCGTTCGAACCACACCGTGGGCTTGGGCTCGGTGAGGCACTCACCTAGTGCGCGGTCGAGCGACTGGCCGTCACGCAGGGCTGCGGCGACCGCCTCTTGCGCGAAAGCCTGCAAAGACAGTGGGATGGCGCCAGGCGTCGCGGTTGCGGGCTGCCCCGGGTCTTTGTACATCGCGTCACCGCGCTCGTCACCGTCGTCCTCGGCCAGTTGCCGCAGCAGCTCGCGGGCCAGGCCCGCGCGGTGCGGCGCGCGAAAACCGATGGAATAGGTCTGGCACTCCCCCTCGGCGATGCCGTCATGCGCATACCGCGGCGGCAGGTACAGCATGTCGCCCGGCTCCAGCACGAACTCCTGCTCGGGCTCGAAGCGGGCCAGGATCTTCAGCGGCACACCGGGCTGCAGCGACAGATCCTGCTGGCGGCCGATACGCCAACGCCGGCGGCCGTGCGCCTGCAGCAGGAACACGTCGTAGCTGTCGAAATGCGGGCCCACGCCGCCGCCATCGCTGGCGTGGCTGATCATCAGATCATCGAGCCGCGCCTCGGGGACGAAGCGAAACTGCTGAAGCAGCGCCTGTACGCCCGCGTCGTGCAGCTCCATGCCCTGCACCAGGAGCGTCCACCCAGGCTTGCTGCGCGCCGGAAGGGCGCGGCGCGCGAAAGGGCCATGGCGCAAGCGCCAGGCGCCAGCGGCCTCCTGGACCACCAGGCGGGACTCCACGCCGTCCTGACCTGCCAGCTCGAACAGGCGCTGCGGCGGTACCAGGGCACGCATGCCCGGGACAGCGCCACGCACCAGCAGCGGCTTGCGTTGCCAGTGGCGCTTCATGAACTGTGTGGGGCTGAGGCCGCCCAAAAGGGTCAGGGGGTGGTCGATGCGCATGGTCGAGGGCTTGAACTGCGACAATTCTCGCCTATGGACATTTCCTCCCCCTGCGTCGTCGCGCTGACCTGGACGCTCAAGGACACCCTCGGCGAGACCCTGGACGAACTGGATACACCGGTCGAATTCCTCGTGGGTGGCGACGACCTGCTTGACCGCATCGAAGAGGCCCTGCAAGGCCACCCGGCTGGCGCAGCTCTGGATCTGCACCTGGAGCCCGAAGAAGCCTTCGGCGACTATGACGAAAACCTCGTCTTCCTGGAGCCGCGTGCGATCTTCCCCGCCGAACTCGAAGAGGGCATGACCTTCGAGGCCCTGCCCCCCGGCGCCACCTCACAAGGGCCAGGCGACGCCCTCTACACCGTCACCGAGATCTATCCCGAGCATGTGGTGCTGGATGCCAACCATCCGCTGGCCGGCATTGCGCTGCGGCTGTCGCTCACGGTGCAGTCCGTGCGCGGGGCCACCGACGAAGAGATCGAGCGGCGCAGCGCCGGCGCCGGGTTCTTTCGTGTGCAGCCGCAGGCCCCCGGGAGCGACAGCCTGCACTGACGCCGCCGCCTCAAAGGCGGTGGATCACGTTGTTCTCGACCCGCACCCGGTCCCCCACCCGCAGCTCGCCGGTGGCGGGCACCTCATAGGTGCGCATCAGCCCCTGGTCGGTCAGGACCGCGATGCGGTAGGTGGGCGAGGTGGTCGTCGTGATGGGCTGCTCGCGACCGACCTGGCTGCCCACCACTGCGCCGGCCACGCCCCCAAGCACGGTGGCTGCGTCGCGACCGGAGCCGCCGCCGATCTGGCGACCCAGGACCGCACCCGCCACACCGCCCACCACCGCGCCGATCACGTTGGGCGAGCCCACCGCCGCGGCACCGGCCGGCACGTACTCGATGCTGGTGATGCGGCCAAACTCCAGGGCGCTGGGCGCCGAGACACTGGCGCTTGGGGGACTGCCAGTGGATGACATCCTCGGGCCGCTGGCGCATGCGGCCACCATGGCAGCCACGAGGGCCGCAGCGGTCATTGGAAGGAATCGGAACGCGGGGCGGGACAGCAGGCGCATGGGGGACTCCAGGATCTGAACCCGGACGATTGAGCACCGCTAGACCGCACCCTGGGCGGCGGCAGGCACCGCGCACGCGTGTAGGAGGTGCTCCGCCCTCGCGCAGGACAGCCGCCCTGGGGTGGGTCAGGCCTTGCCAGTCGAGCCGTAGCCGCCCTCGCCCCGCTCGGTGGCGGGGAACTCGGTGACCACATTGAACTGCGCCTGTACCACCGGCACGATCACCAGCTGCGCCAGGCGCTCCATGGGCTGCAGAGTGAAGGCCATCTCGCTGCGGTTCCAGCAACTGACCATCAACTGCCCCTGGTAGTCGCTGTCGATCAGGCCCACCAGGTTGCCCAGCACGATGCCGTGCTTGTGGCCCAGACCCGAGCGCGGAAGGATCAGAGCGGCATAGGCCGGATCCTTCAGCCACATCGCCAGGCCCGTGGGGACCAGCTGCCAGGCGTTGGGGGTCAGCGTGAGCGGGGCGTCCAGGCAGGCACGCAGGTCCAGACCGGCGCTACCGGGCGTGGCATAGGCGGGCATCTGGTCCACCAGGCGGGGATCGAGGATCTTGACGTCGACTTTCATGGGCAATGGGAGGTCACAGCCTGCGGGATATTTCTTGCACCAGCTGGCGAGCCAGCGTGAGCTTGGAGGCGCGTGGCAATTCGCGCGTGCCCTGGGCATCGACCAGCAGCAGCTGGTTGTCGTCCTGTCCGAAGGTGGCGGGGCCGATATTGCCCACGAGCAGGGGCACGCCCTTACGTTCGCGCTTGGCCTGCGCGTGAGCGGCCAGATCGTGGCTCTCTGCCGCAAAGCCTACGCAGTACAGGTCGCCCGCGCGGGCACGCGCCCCCTGGGCCAGGGTGGCCAGGATGTCGGGGTTCTCGACGAAGTGCAGCGCGGGCGGCTGGCCCGAGCCGTCTTTCTTGATCTTGTGGTCGCTGGCCTGCGCGGGCCGCCAATCGGCAACAGCGGCCGTGGCCACGAAGATATCGGCCTGGCTGACCGCCACCTCACAAGCCGCCATCATGTCGCGGGCTGAACGCACGTCGGTACGGGTGACCCCGCGTGGGGTGGGCAGGCTCACCGGACCGGCCACCAGCGTCACCTGGGCGCCGGCCTCGCGCGCAGCGCGGGCAATGGCGAATCCCATCTTGCCGGAGGACAGGTTGGTGATGCCGCGCACCGGGTCCATCGCCTCGAAGGTGGGGCCTGCGGTGACCAGAACACGGCGGCCCGCCAAGGGCTTGGGCTGAAAGAAGGCGATCAGATCCTCGAGCAATTCGCCGGGCTCGAGCATGCGCCCGTCACCGGTCTCGCCGCAGGCCTGGGCGCCGCTGCCTACGCCCATCACGGTGGCGCCGTCGGCGGCTAGCTGCGCGAAATTGCGCTGCGTGGCCGGATGTGACCACATCTCGCGGTTCATGGCAGGGGCTACCAGCAGGGGCACCCGGTCGATCGGCCGGGCCAGGCACATCAGGGACAGCAGGTCGTCGGCCCGCCCGTGCAGCAGCTTGGCGATGAAATCGGCGCTGCAGGGAGCGATGAGGATGGCGTCGGCCTCGCGTGAGAGGTTGATGTGCGCCATGTTGTTCGGCGCGCGGTCGTCCCACTGCGAGTGAAAGACGGGCCGGTTGGACAGGGCCTGCATGGTCACCGGGGTGATGAATTGCTGCGACGCCTCGGTCATGACGACCTGCACGGTGGCGCCTTCCTTCACCAGGGCGCGGCACAACTCGGCGGCCTTGAAGCAGGCAATGCCGCCCGTGAGCCCCAGGACGATGTGTTTTCCGGCCAGGTCCGTCATGGCGCGCAGTGTAGCCGGGGGCGTTCTTCCCCCAAAAGGCCGGCGGGGCCACCTGCCTATAATCTCGCATTACCACCTCCCGGAAGCACCCCGCTTCCGACCTGACATGACCAAATTTGTCTTCGTCACCGGCGGTGTGGTGTCTTCCCTGGGCAAGGGAATCGCCTCAGCCTCCCTCGCCGCGATCCTCGAATCGCGCGGCCTCAAAGTCAC
>JACCED010049467.1_pt1 | contig 40744 bp, 38 predicted proteins | sample 7455021 | NCBI WGS metagenome assembly JACCED01 (sample SAMN15323456, study PRJNA562643) | freshwater metagenome | isolation source: river surface water | place: USA:Blue River Watershed | collected 2017-08-19
AGATAATTTTATTTTCAATAAAATTTTAAGTAACCCTTTAGATCTGTTGGAGAACAAAAACTTGTGAGACTAAAAAAAACGAAGTTTTTTGATTCTGTGAAATCTTTCAAACGTAGTGGAATCTGTGAAAAAAAAGTATAAATAAAAAACTCTGTGAATATCTGTGTGTTCTGTGAGAAATTGATATTAGGTATAATAAAGGGGAATCAGTAAAAATAAGGTAAAATAAATAGTTTGTAAATACATTTTGAAAAATTTATTTACTGCTAAATATCTCCCATTTAATTCCAAAATATATCATTCTACCAAAAACTGGAGCCCAAACTATACTTGCATCAAAAAACTGACTATCTGAATTGTTAGCGCTAATGATTGGATTTTTTTGTTGATAGTTTAGTAAATTATTAGCTCCTAGGTAAAAATCCCATGAAGTACTAGGAGCATATCTTATTTGCGAATGAATGGTAAAAAACGACTCGCTATATGAATTCCATTGATAATCTATAGGATTTGAACCTGAAAACGGTAAACGTGTTTTTCCCATCCAGTTAAAAGTAAAATCAAAATATAATTTTTTATTGATTTCATAATCCAAATTAATAAAATATCTATGTTGTGGCGTAAAAATAGCACTAGCCCAACCTATAGACTCATATTGATTTCGAACATCATAATATCTGTAAGCTGATTTAAAATTTAAAAACTTTATTACTTCCCACTCTATTTGTATCATAAAACTATTTGCAAAAGCTGCATTTTTGGAGTTATAAAAATGTATACTTTGTGCCGAAAAATCCATGTCAGCAATCATTTTATTTAAAAAATTAGTTCTGTAATAATCTATACTTAAAGTAAATGGCCTATAATCCAAATCCCATTTTTGTGTATAATTTACACCATAACTTACTCCTATTTCTCTTGAATTAGCTATTTGATTATCCAAAAACAAAGTTCGATTAGAAGCAAAAACACCTATGTTTTCCATTAAGGGATTTACTGCTTTTGCTCCAGTACCAGCTGATACTCTTAAAACTCCTCTAGGAAAAACCGAGTATTTTAAATGCATTCTAGGTGTAACTAAATGCTTCCACAAAGTGCTGTAATCGTACCTAGTACCAGCTACTAATGAAAATTTTTCGTTTGGCGAATATGTATATTCCGAAAAAAATCCTGTATTGATATCCAACCAATTATATCCAATTGTAGTAAATTGATTATCTAAAAACTGGACAGAGTTTGAAAAGCCCATATTCCATTGATGAAATGTGTTTTTTGAGGTGTGCTGATACATTAAATTATTAAATACTCGGGTTTCTTTTGCTCGTAATGTATTTTGTCCGAATAAAAATTGATGATTTTGGGTAACAAAATGTGTTTGCAAACCTATACTTTTAGATTTATCACGAGAAATAAAATAAGCCAATTTATTCCAAAATTCTATTCGATTATTTTTTTTATTTACTACATAAGGATTATCTACATAACGCATTTGTCCACCTTCCTTATCTAAAAAAACATATTTAATCCCTCCTTTGTTAAACCATTTAGATTTATTTTCCTGAAAACTCTCCCAAACTGTCATGGTAACTAATTTATCACCAATCAAGTTATCGGCAAAATCATCGCCATTCATATCCATTAAAAGTGTTCCTCTATCAGCTTGAACAAAAATACCAACTGCCACAACCGAATCTTTTTTGAAATTATGAATTAAATTAAATTCATGTCGGCGTTCATTATCGTAATAATAATTTAAAAATGTTTGAGTTTTATCCCATGGCGATTTATATTCGGTGTTAATTTGACCAGAAATAGATTGATAACCATTAACCACAGAACCCGGTCCCTTTACCAACTGGACAGATTCGAGCCATTGACCAGGAACGATATCTAAACCCATAACCGAATTATTTCCAATAAACACAGGCATGTTTTCGGAGGAAAGTAATGCATATACACCTGATAAACCGAGTAACTGAATCTGTTTAGTTCCTGTAACCGCATCAGAAAATGATGCGTCAACTGTTGCGTTAGTTTCAAAACTTTCGGATAAATTACAACAGGCAGCTTTTTTAAATTCGTTTCTGCCTAAAGTTTCCGTTTTTATTGTATTTAACAAGGAAATATTGGTTGAAGGCTTTTTGATTTCAATATTAATTTCGCTTAACATTTGAGATTGAATAGGCAGTTCAATCAAAATCTCTGTTTCATTTGAAATTCGATACAATTGTGTTTGATAACCTAAAGCACTAACTTTTAAAATAGAAAATGTATCCTTTTTTAATTCAAAATAACCTCGATAATCTGTGTACGAAGCAGTAGATGCAAATTCAAATTTAACCAATGCACCAATTATTGGTTTTTGATTATTATCAACCACAAAACCAACCAATTGATTTTGAGCGAAAACAAAATGATTTAGGGAAATAAATAAAATTAAAAATCTAAGCATTATCTTGGCTTACATGCATCTTCTACTTTACAACAAAAATGTAATTTATTATATGCTTCTTGATTTGCTGCTGTTTTATCTGTTGAATATCCAATTGAAGAAATTTTTTGTTGTATGGCATCTTCGTTAACAATTGTAGAATTATAAACAATATGCAATTGCTGCGTTTTAATTGTCCAAACTGCTTTTTTAACTCCTTTCATTTGTATTAAATTTTTCTCAATTGTGTTTTTACACATTTCGCAATTACCATATACGGTAAATTTTGTATCTATAATTTCATTTTTTTGGAATGAAAAAATTGAAAAAACTAGTGAAATTAGTATTATATTTTTCATAAATTGAATTTGAAAATTAATATTTTTTCATGTATAAATATATTTAAATTTTGTGAGAATAAACATATTAACTAAAGCAATTAATTAAATATTAGAATTAATTAATAAAACTACACAGATTATTATTGATACATTTGGAATTTAAAAAATAAAGTATGACGTGGTTAAAAAATAATATTATTTTAGTTTTTTGGATATTACATTTTGTTGGCATTGTAGGTTTTGCCTTAAAGCCAGATTTTTTTGCATTAATTACTCCTTATCATTTAATTATTATTACCATTTTACTATTAGGAAAAGGTGTATCAAAATGGAGTACAAAATTAGTTTTAACTTTTTTGACTTTATGGGGTATCGGATTTTTTGCTGAGTATTTAGGAGTAAATCATCAATTGTTATTTGGTGATTACAAATATTCTAATGCTTTAGGTTGGAGTATTTTTGGTGTTCCAATTACTATTGGATTAAATTGGATGTCACTGGTTTACTGCGCATATTCTTTAGTAGATTATAAAAAATTACCTTCTATACTCCAAGCATTAATTGCCGCAAGTTTTATAACTTTATTCGATTATATTTTAGAGCCAGTTGCTATAAAATACAATTGGTGGCAATGGGCTAACGAAATCCCTCCTTTAAGTAATTACATAACTTGGTTTGTTTTGGTTGTAATCATGATTTTTATATTAAAATCTTTAAAAACCAATAGATTACCTAAAAAATTAGCCTTAAACTTTTTATTGGTACAAACGGTATTTTTTATCGTTATGCGATGGTTGTAAAAGTTACAAAAGAAGATTTATACTAACTATGTTGTAAATTTTTTACAACTAAATTCTTAAATTCGAATATATCCCTTCAGTTACAAAAGTCTTTTCATTAGAATTTTACTTTCAGTCCCAAAGCTCTCTTAAGTCACTTAAAATATTACTTAGAAAACTCATCCACCTCTTGCTCATCAGCAATACCAGCAATTTTACGTTTAGATTTAAACAGATAGGTTTTGTTTTCGTTGTGTTTCAATAATCTTTCGATATTTTTTTGATGTGTTAAAATGATTAAAATTGCAACTACACAAGAAAATATTATTAAAGAAGGAACCTTTGTTTTAAAAACAAAAACAATAAATAATGGAAATGAAATACCAGCTAACATACTTCCCAAAGAAACATATTTTGTAACTAGTAAAACTACCATAAATATACCCAAAGCACCTAAAGCTGCTTGTAAATGTAAGGCTAAAACTAACCCTAATAATGTTGCTATTCCTTTACCACCTCTAAACCCTGCAAAAACTGGGAAAATATGCCCGATTACAGCCGCAAAACCAAAAGCTAATTTTACATTTGTAAAAGGCACTAAATTATCTGGTAAATAAACTGTTTGTAAATAAGCTAATTTAACTGCTAAAAAGCCTTTTAAAATATCTAACAATAAAACAGGAATTCCTGCTTTTTTACCTAAAACTCTAAAAGTATTGGTTGCACCTGCATTTCCACTTCCGTGCTCCCTTACATCAATGCCATAAAAACGTTTTCCTACCCAAATCGCCGATGGAACAGATCCTAGTAAATAGGCTACAACTAATAAAAACAATATAGTTAAATCCATTTATCTCTTGTTTTAAATCGTTAAATTAAAGTAAAATAACTAACTAATACTTTGCAAAGGTAAAAATAAGTTAACAAATAATTTACATTTTATTTATTTAGTTGTTGTAATGCTTTTGTTAACATCTCTATTCTTTGTTGCGCATCATTTTGTTTTTTCTTTTCAATAGCTACAACATCTTCAGGAGCATTATTTACAAATTTTTCGTTACTCAACTTTTTGGTAACTGCCATCAAAAATCCTTCCTGACGCTTTAATTCTTTTTCTAACTCTTCTTTTTCTTTAGCTTCATCAATTGCTACTGGTACAAAAAACTCATCAGTTGAAATAATGAAAGATTTAGCATTAGCAATACTTTCTTGCGTAAATGAATACGAATTTATATTTGCCAATTTAATTACCAAAGGAGCATATTTTTGATAAACGTTATGCTCGGATTTTACAATCAAATCCAAGGATTCCTTCGGACTAATCCCTAATGAACTTCTTAAGTTTCGGATTTCGGAAATTAAAGTTTGAATTTTTTCACCTTCCTCAACTATTCTGTTATCTATGATTTTGTTTTTTGGCCACGAAGTAATTGAAATACTTTCGCCATCTTTTCTTTCACGAATATTTTGCCAAATTTCCTCGGTAATAAAAGGCATCATTGGATGCAACAATGTAATAATTTGCTCCATAAATACAATGGTACTGTTATACAACGCAGTTGAAATTGGCGAGCCAAATGCTGGTTTTATCATTTCTAAATACCACGAACAGAAATCATCCCAAATTAACTTATAAATTTCCATTGCTGCTTCCGATAATCTGTATTTTTCGTAAGCATCATTAATTTTAGCAATAGCATTTTGTAGTTTAACTTCCATCCAATCAACAGCAACTTCAACTCCATTGGTAGTTGCATTTTCATCCAATTCCCATCCTTTTATTAATCGGAAGGCATTCCATAATTTATTGGCAAAATTTCTACCTTGCTCACTTAAATCATGCTTGTACAACAAATCATTTCCTGCAGGTGCACACAATAAAACACCTAATCTTACACCATCTGCACTGTATTTCTCGAAAGTTTCAAATAAATCGGGCGAATTACCTAAACTTTTACTCATTTTACGTCGTTTATCATCACGAACTAAACCAGTAAAATATACATCTTTAAATGGATACTCTTTTTTATACTCTAAACCACTCATAATCATCCTTGCTACCCAAAAGAAAATAATATCTTGTCCGGTTACTAAAACATTGGTTGGATAATAGTAATTTATTTCTGGATTATTGGGCTCTAAAATTCCGTTAAACACCGCCATAGGCCACAACCACGACGAAAACCAAGTATCCACAACATCTTTTTCTTGTTTTAAATCTGATAATTGTAAATTTGATTTCCCTGTTTTATGCTTTGCTAACTCTAATGCTTTTTCCGCAGTTTCAGCCACTACAAAATCGTTTACACCATCCCCATAAAAATATGCAGGAATTTGTTGTCCCCACCACAATTGGCGCGAAATACACCAATCGTTAATATTTTCCATCCAGTGTTTATAGGTATTTACAGCATTTTTAGGATGAAAAACAATTGTATCGTCCAACACCTTATCCAAAGCAGGTTTAGCCAATTGTTCCATTTTACAAAACCATTGCATAGATAATTTGGGTTCGATAATTACTTTAGAACGCTCGGAACGAGAAACTTTATTGCGTATATCCACCACTTTATCTAAATTCCCCATCAACTCCAACTCTTTCACAATCAGCTTTCTTACTTCAAATCTATCTTTCCCTTCAAACTGCACACCTTTTGCATTCAAAGTTCCATCATCGTTAAAAATATCAATAATTTCTAAATTGTGTTTGATACCTAAGTTATAGTCGTTTAAATCATGTGCTGGAGTAACTTTTAACGCACCTGTTCCAAATTCTTTATCTACATATTCATCTAAAATAATTGGAATAGTTCGATTTACAAAAGGTAAAACTACATTTTTGCCATGATAAGCAAAATATCTTTCGTCCTCCGGATGCACACAAACAGCGGTATCTCCCAACATTGTTTCTGGACGTGTGGTAGCAATCGTTATAAATTCATTCGTATTTTCAATTTGATATTTAATATAAAACAACCTCGAGTTTTCTTCTGTATAATATACCTCTTCATCACTTAAAGCAGTTTTACGCATAGGATCCCAGTTTACCATGCGCACACCACGATAAATATATCCTTTGTTAAATAAATCTACAAAAACCCGAATAACAGAATCATACAGATTTTTATCCATTGTAAAAGCAGTTCTATCCCAATCGCAAGATGCTCCAAGTTTTCTCAATTGTTTTAAAATAATCCCACCATATTTATCTGTCCAATCCCAAGCATGTTTTAAAAATTCTTCTCTTGTTAAATCTTCTTTTTTTACTCCTTTTTCTGCAAGTAATTCTAACACTTTATTTTCTGTAGCAATAGATGCATGATCAGTTCCTGGTACCCAACAAGCGTTTTTACCCAACAAGCGAGCACGACGAATTAAAGCATCTTGTAATGTGTTATTTAAAGTATGTCCCAAATGCAATTGTCCAGTTACATTGGGCGGCGGAATTACTATGGTATATGGTTCTCTCTCATCTGGAACACTTTTAAATAAATTGTGTTGTAGCCAGTAATTATACCATTTTTCCTCTATATCCGCTGGATTGTATTGTGTTGAAATCGACATATTAAATATTATTTTTGGGGCAAAGATACCTATTTTTTAGTTTTTATCCAGATAAAGGAATATTTTGCATTATTTTTGACTAAATTCTTCCAAAAAGTATGATTAAAAAATTATTCGCGATTTTCATAATCTTGGGTTTATTATCCTTTACTAGCGATAAAAAACTGTATCAAAATAGTGCCTTTCAACATTCTGTTACTGCCTATTTTATTAAAAACATAACCAACAATCAAATTATAGATAAACACAATGAAGAATTGTTTTTAACGCCTGCTTCCACTCAAAAAATTATAACCACAAGTTTAGCCTTAGATATTTTAGGTAAAGATTACGAATTTTACTCTTTTTTAGCTTTAAATGGGTATATTCAAAACCAAATATTACAAGGTGATTTAATTATAGCACCTAATTTCAATCCTGGATTTTGCAATAAAAGATGGGGTTATGAGCTGAATCATCTACAAAATATAATTGAAGAATATTGTGAGAAAAAAGATATAAAATCTATTAACGGAAAAATTTTAATAGTAGACAGTTTACAAAACAATGAAATTAACAACCGAAAATGGATTTGGGAGGATATGGGTAATTATTATGGTGCATCAACTCAATGTGTAATTTTAAATGAAAATAAATTAGAACTATATTTTACTTCGGAAGAAGTGGGCGAAATTACTAAAATCACTTCTATACAACCAAATTATAATGTAGAGATTAATAATTTTGTAAAAGCTTATAAAGGTAATAACGACAAAGCATATGCATTTAGTAAAAACAATGATAGTTTCATTGAAGTTAGAGGAGAAATCCCGGCTAATCAAACCAATTTTAAAGTAATTGCCTCTTTACCAAATCCATTACAAGTTTTAAAAAAATACATAAAAGATAACGTAAATATTAAACATAAAGGTATTGATGTAATAAATTCAACTCACAACATAAATACAAAATCAGAATTTAAATTCCATAAAGTTTCTGCTTTAAAAGTAATTCAAGAAACCAATAGCAAAAGTAACAATATTTTAGCCGAAACACTTTGGGCTCATATTTTAAAACTCGAAAAAAATACTGAGAATTTGTATAAAAAAGCAGGAGGAATATTTAACCAAGTTCCACCAAAATTATTTGATGGTTGTGGTTTAAGCCCCATGAATAACTTAAGTTGCCTACACTTAAATCATATTTTAGAAAAACAAAAAAACAATCCAGATTTTAAAGAATCCTTAAGTGTTTTAGGTAAATCAGGAACACTTTCTTCTTGGCTAAAAAATACGCCAGCTGAAGGAAATATTTGGGCAAAAAGTGGATCTATGGAGGGCGTTAGAGCTTATACAGGATATATAAAAACTAAAAAATCGCATCTTTTAACTTTCACTTTCATCGTAAATAATTACGTTTCTTCCAACGAAAGTTCTATCAAAAGCCAAATTCAAACCTATTTACTAGAACTATTTTTAAATAATTAATCGAGAGAAATTTAAATTTAGTAAAACAAAAAAGGGTTACAATTTCTTGCAACCCTTCTGTAAACCGCTCCCCCTCTTGGGCTCGAACCAAGGACCCTCTGATTAACAGTCAGATGCTCTAACCAGCTGAGCTAAGGAGGAGTGTTATTATTTTTAGTTTAATGAACTTCTTTTTTTACAATCAATTAACAATTAGGAAATCGTTTTTGTTAATCGCGATGCAAAAATAGTAACTATTTCCAAATTATACAATATATTTGACAAAATATTTTTTATTTTTTTTTTATGAGCTTATTAATAATTGGAACAGTAGCTTTTGATGCTATAGAAACACCATTCGGTAAAACAGATAAAATTATCGGAGGTTCAGCAACTTACGTTGGATTATCCGCAACTAAAACAGGAGTAAATCCGAAATTAGTTGCAGTTGTAGGAGATGATTTTCCTCAAAAATATTTAGAAAATTTAAGAAATGAAGGTTTCGATTTAGAGGGCTTGCAGATTAAAAAAGGTGAAAAATCTTTTTTTTGGTCGGGAAAATACCACTACGATATGAATTCTCGTGATACTTTAGTAACCGAATTAAATGTTTTGGAAAATTTTGATCCAATTATCCCTTCTAGCTATCAAGATTGCGAATATTTAATGTTAGGTAATTTGGCTCCAAATTTACAAGAGTTAGTTATTCAACGTTTAAACAAACGTCCGAAGTTAATTGTTATGGACACTATGAATTTTTGGATGGACATTGCAATGGAACAATTGAAAAAAACTATTTCTTTAGTAGATGTTTTAACCATAAATGATGAGGAAGCACGACAATTATCAGGTGAGTATTCCTTAATAAATGCAGCTAAAAAAATCCAAGCTATGGGTCCTAAATATTTAATCATTAAAAAAGGTGAACACGGCGCACTATTGTTTCATGAAACTGAAATGTTTTTCGCTCCTGCCCTACCGCTAGAATTGGTTAAAGATCCAACAGGCGCTGGAGATACTTTTGCAGGTGGTTTTATTGGTTATTTAGCTAAAACTAGAGATTTATCTTTTGAAAACATGAAAAGAGCAGTAATTACTGGAAGTGCTTTAGCTTCGTTTTGTGTAGAAGAAATGGGTACTGAAAAAATGTTTAAAATTAGCAAAGAAGCTATAGAAAACAGATTACAACAATTCTCTAAACTTACCAACTTTAGTTTTTAAAATTAACTTATAGGTAATTATAAATAAAAAAGCTATCCAGTTTGGATAGCTTTTTTATTTATTTTTTTGGATAACTTATTTTCCAATAATTTTAAACTCAGTTCTTCTATTGTTTGCTCTACCCTCAGGCGTTTCGTTGGTATCAATTGGTTTTTCATCAGCATAACCTTGGAAAGTTAAACGATTGGCATCAATACCTTTATTAGTTAAATAATTTTTAACCGCCTCAGCCCTGTTTTTAGATAAAATTTTATTGTTCGCTAACTTACCTTGATTATCTGTATGTCCGCCAATTTCAATTTTAATTTTAGCATTTTGCACTAAAAAATCATATAATTTATCTAATTCTGCTTCACTTTGCGGTTTTAAAACATAACTATCCGTATCAAAAAACACATTTTTAAGTACCACAGTACCACCTTCTTTAAAAGGTATCAAAGAAACATCTTTTTTATAAGGTTCAAAATTCTTAGGCGCAGTTAAAGTGAAATTTTCGGAATGAAACATATAACCATCTTTACTTACATTTAAAGCATAATCTTTTCCAGTAGGTAAAACCACAAGAAATTCTCCACTACCAGCAATTGAATTAGAAGCTACAATTACTTTTTTAGTACTTAAATCGATTAATTCAAAATTAGCTTGAATTTTTTCTTTGGTATCTGCATCATAAACAATTCCTTTTAAGTAGTTTACAGGTTTTGGTTTTAAGTGTTCTGGCAATTTAAATCTATAAATATCACAATCTCCAAAACCACCCTCCCTTGATGAAGTAATATAAGCATACTCACCTAAAGCATCCACAGTAAAATCAGATTCATCTTCATTAGTATTAATTGGATAACCTAAGTTCATTGGCTTACCCCATGTACCATCTATATTTCTTTTAGACATAAATATATCTTTCTCTCCCATCCCTGGATGTCCATTAGATGAAAAAAAGAGCGTTTGACCATCAGGATGTAAAAACACACCTTCCTCTCTTCCTGGTGTATTTATTATAGGTCCTAAATTTTCTGGTTTTCCAAATCCTTTAGGCGTAACCGATACTCTGTAAATATCCGAATTACCATACCCCCCTGTTCGGGTACTACTAAAAAATATTTCTGAACCGTCTGGTGAAAGCGCTGGTTGTGAATCGAAAAAGCTAGAATTTATATTTGGACCTAAATTCCTAGGAGCCGACCATCCTTTATCTGTTTTAGTAGAAATGAATAAATCACAACTACCTAAACCTTGACGACCCGGACCATAATCTCCATAAACTTCACATATAGTAAATACCATATATTTTCCATCTGCTGTTAGAGTATGACCACCTTCATTTACGTGAGTATTTAATGGCTGTCCCATATTTATAGCCTTACCCCAACCTTTATCGGAATTATATGATACAAAAAAATCTTCTTGTAATCCATTCGGACTCATTTTATCAGGGATTGTTCTTGTAAATACAATTATATTTTGATCAGTACTTACAACAGGGAGATATTCTTTAAGCTCACTATTTACTCCCGGTCCTAAATTTTCGAGCTGAAAAGGAACTGGTTTTTTTATAGCTTCTATAGCAAATTCAGCTGAAGCTAAAAGATTTTGAGCATTAAATTTTAATTTAGCATTAGTTGGCTTTTTTTCATTTAAATAAATGGATAATTTCTTAATACTTTTCTCAAATTGTCCTGTTTTAAAATATAAAGTTCCTAAATCTAAATACAAAATATCATTAAAAAGAGGATTGATATTTAACGACTCCTCAAATTTTTGGATAGCTCCCTGATAATCTTTTTGAGCAAGTTTTATATAACCATGTAACGAAATTGCTTCTACAAAATTAGGATCACGTTTTAAAGTTTTAATAACCATTTCTTCAGCATTTTTATATTCAGTTCTAATAAAAAATGTTTCAGCATCCGTGTACAACTGAATAGTTTTTTTATCAGAGCTAGAAAAATTTTTATTTTGCGCAACACATGCTATGCTAAAAAAACTAATTAAAAGAGCTAAAAAAATCGATTTAAACATAAATTTGAAGGTTAAATAAAATGAATTGTACGAAAATTATTAAACTAGTTACAAAAACCTAGCCTATTTTTTTTGTTTTGGCAAATTTCCTTTTTCTTCTTTAGGCGGGCGAGGACCACGAAGATGAATAATTAATCCATTTAAAAAATTACGTAAAACTTGATCTCCAGCAGCAACATATTTAGGATGATCTTCATTACGAAAAAAATCACCCAAAGCAGATTTTGATATTTCAAAATCAACCAACTTTAAAACTTTCAAAATATCATCATCTGTAAATTTGTGGGCTACACGTAATTTTTTTAAAATATCGTTATTGGTAAGCATAAGTAAAATTTATTTTTGTAAATCTAAAAATTCAAAACTTGTAAAACAAAAAAAAGCTGTTGATTTTTGTATCAACAGCTTTTTTGCTAAAAATTTTATCAAATATTATTTAGGTACATTAGTTGGACTTAATAAATCGTAAAACTGATCCAATTTAGGCATAATAATTATTCTAGTTCTTCTATTCATAGCTCTACCCTCATTAGTGTTGTTGCTAGCTACAGGAGCGTGCTCTCCTCTACCAGAAGCAATTAATCTACCAGGATTAATTTTATGATTTTTTTCTAATGCTCTAACTACAGATGTAGAACGTTTAACACTTAAATCCCAATTATCTTGTAAACATCCATTTTTAATAGGATTATTATCCGTGTGGCTTTCTACCATAACTTCTAAATCTTTACGAGAATCAATGATTTGAGCAATTTTTTTCAACACTTCATTAGCTCTTGGAGTTAATTCAGAGCTACCGCTTTTGTACAACATTTTATCAGATAAGTTAATAAAAACAACTGTTTTATCAATATTAACTTCGATATCTTTATCATCCAAACCATCTTTTAAAGCAGATTTTAAATTAACAGCTAAAGCTAAATTAATTGAATCCGCCTTTGTTTTAGCAGCTTGTAACATTTGAATGTATTTATCTTTTTTCTCTAACTGAGCTAAAGTGGCATCAATATTTTTGTTAGCTTGTTGAGATAAAACTGTTAAGTCACCAACTTGAGTAAGTTGTTTATCACGTAAACTTTTGTAATCTTCTACTTGTTTTTTCAAATCTTCAATTTGCTCAACACGTAAATCTAAAGAACTTTTTAATTTAGCTAACTCCACATCACATTGCGAGTATTTTTTTAAGTTCTGTTCATTTTCTGCTGATAAAGCTTTAAATTTCTTTTTAGAAACACATGAGCTTAAGCCTAATGTTAAAGCTAATGAATAAACGAAAATTGATTTAAATTTCATATTTTTTGAGTTTAAGATATTATTTGTTAAAATCGGCACAAATGTAATTATAAAAGTTTTTAAAATAAAATTTAGAGCAAATATTAATTTCAAAATATTTTAAAAGTATATTAATAATGTTTATCAACATCATAAAATCCAAAACTTTTTATCTTAAGCGCTTTAAATTAATGCAAAATGACTAATTTAGTTTTTTTTAAAAAATTGATATGGAAAATTTAGCTTTAGTTTACGGAGGTTTTTCTGGAGAATCAGCTGTTTCGGAAAAAAGTGCTCATGAGATTTTTTTAAGAATCGACACTCAAAAATACAATCCTATAAAAGTTAAAATTGTAGATAAAAATTGGGTTGCGGAGTATCAAGGTAAATTTATTGATATTGATAAAAACGATTTTTCTTTTACTTTAAATGGAGATAAAATAAAATTTGATAAAGTATTTAACATCATACATGGAACTCCAGGAGAAGATGGCAAATTATCGGGATATTTCGATTTATTAGGAATTCCATATAATTCTTCAGGAGTTTTAGTTAGTGCTTTAACTTTTAATAAAAATTGGTGTAACAGATTTTTATCTACCTACGGAATTATTGTTCCACAATCAGTAGTTTTTTACAAAAATGAAAACAATCAAGAAAAAATAAACAACTTATTATACCCATGTTTTGTAAAACCTAACAATGGCGGAAGCAGCATTGGTACACACAAAGTAAAAAACGAAAGTGAATTATTAAAAGCTATTGAGGATGCTTTTAAACACGACACAGAAGTAATTGTTGAGGAATTTATTGAAGGTAGAGAATTTTCGTGCGGAGTTATTAAAACCAAAGATGGTGTAAAAGTGTTACCTGTTACAGAAATAATTCCGCAATCGGAGTTTTTTGATTATACTCAAAAATACAGTGAAAATGGGGCAAAAGAAATCACACCTGCAAACTTAAGTGATGAAGAAACCAAAGCTTGTCAACAAATTGTTTACAAAGTTTTTGGAATACTTCGATTAAAAAAAGTTGCCAGAATTGATTTTATATTAAAAAACAATCAGTTTTATTTAATTGAAGTTAATACAATACCAGGAATGAGTCCCAAAAGCATATTACCACAACAAGCAAAACATATTGGTTGGGAATTTGAAGATTTAGTAGCAGAGTTAATTCGTATTGATTAAAAAGTAAAAATATCCTAAAAAGTTACAATTTTAAAACCTTACGTTATAATTTAGCGTCTTTAGAAGTTTATTATAATTAAAATTATGCTACAAGCCAGCACAGCCGTTTTCCCAGGAAGTTTTGATCCTTTTACCAAAGGGCACGAAGCTATGGTGCATAAAGCTATACAATTATATACAAAAGTTATTATTGCTATTGGCCACAACACAACAAAACAGTACTTATTTTCGCCAGAGGAAAGATTAAACCAAATACAATTTTTATTTGCAGAATATCCTAACGTTGAAGTTAAATTATACCAAGGGTTAACTGTAAATTTTTGTCAAGAAAATAATGCAAAAGTAATTTTAAGAGGTTTAAGAGATGTAAAAGACTTTGAATATGAAAAAAGTATAGCTTGGATGAATGCAGAGTTGCAAACGGATATTCAAACTATATTTTTACTTACCGAACCAAATTATTTGGCTATAAATTCAGTTATTGTTAGAGAAATTTATAAAAGCGGAGGAAATATAGAAAAATTTATTCCTTCAAAAATATTTAACTTAATTTCCAAAAATTGAAATTTACCAATTACATATTTATATTATTAATTCTAGCTTCTTTTAAGTTAAGTGCTGGATTAATTACTGTAAAGGGTAATTTAAAGGATTATTCTGGAAAAATTCCTGATATTAATTTTTTTAGTGTAGAATTAGTAGAAGATTTTTTAACACAAAAAAAAGTTTTAATAACAGAAGGTGAAATTGACAAATACGGTAATTTTAATGTAAGTTTTAATTTAGATGAAACCCTATTGGTTTTTTTAGATTTCGGAAAAGTTGAACGAAGTTTTTTTTGTGTTCCAGGAAAATCATATTTCATTGAAGTTAGAGCTCCTTTTAGAGATTTAAGTTTTAACCATGGTTTATTGGCAAAAGATGTAACTCGTGCAGAAATTAAAAACAAATCTATTGTAGAATTAAATAATGCTATTGACAGTTTAGAAAACTCTTGTTCCGATTTTTTAGCTCAAAATAATAAAGAAAGAAAATTATATCCTGAAGTTAAAAAATTTACAGATAATTTATCTACGAAATTTAAATACATAGAAGACAACTATTTTGTAAACTATTTAGAAGGAAAAAAAGCTGAAATGATGATGTATTTTCATCGTACACAACGCGATAAATTTATTCAGTTATATCTGGAAAACAAATCAAACTTTGTATCCAACCTTAAATTATATCAAATTGTTCACTCCTTTTACAAAGGAAATTTTAAAAATTTGGAGCTAACTTTTAACGAAAGGGATATAGTTAGTAAATTGGTTAACAAAGATGTTAAAGGTTTGATTAATAAAATGCACCACAATGAACGTGGTGAGTTTACAGAACTAAAGGAACTGATTTTATTAATTGGTATAAATGAAATTTGCTTGATGGTGGAATTTAAAAAAAATGATTTGAATGCTTTTTTAGATGCCTTTATTCAACAAAGTATATTTAAAAAACATAAAATTATTGCTAAAAATATCAAACTTAAAATCAATCATTTACAAAACGGAAGCATGGTACCTAGGTTGATGGTTCAAAATAAAAATGGCAATTTTGATATCCAAGACGAACGTAAAAACTTTGTTTATTTGTGTTTTTTTAAATCTTGGGATGAAACTTTTTTACAAGAATTAAAAGTTATGAATTATTTAAAAAGAAGATTTGAAGAAGACTTACAAATTATTTGTATTTCTACAGATATAGACACCAATGAACTAAACGATTTTAAAAAACAAATCATAGCAAATAAAATTAATGTAGATATTTACCATTATGGATTTGATGCGGATATTTTGCTAAACTATCGTGTATCCGATTACAGATTAGATAGATATGATGATTCTGAAACACAAAAATATTTGTTAGTTAATCCTAAAGGAATTATTCATGCAAATCCTGCTCGTAAACCAAGCAAAGGTTTCGAACATGATTTTAAACAAATCATATCCAAATAATTTATTTTAGCAATGCAAACTATACATTTTGTTGAAAAAGGACCAAATGGAAAAGATATTTTTGGCGATTATAGTTTTAGTAACCCTAATGGAAAATTAGTGATATTTTGTCACGGTTTTAAAGGATTTAAAGATTGGGGACATTTTAATTTAATTAAAAAACATTGGGTTGATTTAGGATATAGATTTTTAAAATTTAATTTCTCTCATAACGGAGTAACTCCTCAAACACCCGAGTTTTTCTCTGATTTACAAGCATTTGGTCAAAATGATTATATAAAAGAGTTAAAGGATCTTGAAAGTATAATTGATAAAATACAACAAAATACTTTTACAAATAAAATATTGCATAATCACCTAAAAGAATTTCCAGCTTCAGAAGGTTATTTAATCGGACATTCGCGTGGTGGCGGAATTGTAACAATAGCTGCAAACCGAAATAATTGGGTAAAAAAAGTTATTGCTTGGGCTGGTGTTACAGATTTTATTAAAAGATTACCCGAACAAGAAATGCTTGAAAAATGGGAGAATGATGGTGTTATGATTATTATGAATTCCAGAACCAATCAATACATGCCAATGCATTATGATTTTGTAGAAGTTTTATACAAAAATCAATCGCTTTTAAACATTTCAAATGCTATTCAACAATTAGGCAATCGTTTGGCATGGATACAAGGAACAAATGACGAAAGTGTTTTATACGATGAAAATTGGTTAATAAAACAACAAAATTCTCAAATGCATTGGGTTAAAGTGGATGGTGCTAACCATACTTTTGGAGGCTTTCATCCCTTCAATGAGGATATATTGCCAAAAGATACTATTTTTGCCATCGAAGAAAGTATTAAATTTATCGAATCGTAATTTACAATTTTTAAATATTTTGTAAATAATTTAAAATAAATAGATTAAATGGAAATTGTAATTATTGATTATGGAGCTGGTAATGTAAAATCTGTACAATACGCTCTCAATCGTTTGGGAGTAAATCCTATTTTATCCGAAGATAAAGAGGTGATATTAAAAGCAGACAAAGTTATTTTTCCAGGAGTAGGCTCTGCAGGAGCAGCAATGAAACAACTAAACGCAGATGGTTTGGTTGATGTTATTCCGCAATTAAAACAACCAGTTTTAGGGGTGTGTTTAGGCATGCAATTAATGTGTAAACACTCTCAAGAAGGAAATACAAAGGGTTTAGGGATTTTTGATGTGGATGTTGTAAAATTTGTTGGCGACGAAAAAATTCCTCACATGGGATGGAACGATTTGGAAAATTTACAATCCTCCATATACATTAATTTCCCTATACACAACCAAGTTTATTTTGTTCACAGTTACTATGTTCCGGTTATTCCCGAAACTACGGCAACTTGTAATTACATTCAACCATTTAGCGCATCAATACAAAAAAATAACTTTTACGCTTTTCAATTTCACCCAGAAAAAAGTAGTAATGCGGGCGAAATTTTACTTCAAAATTTTTTAAATATATGATTATCATACCTGCCATTGATATTATAAACGGTGCTTGTGTTCGTTTAACAAAAGGTGATTATGCACAACAAACCACTTACAGTGCTAACCCTTTAGATATTGCTTTAAATTATCAAAATAGTGGTTTTACGCATTTACATTTGGTAGATTTAGATGGAGCAAAAAGTGGCGGAATTGTAAACGATAAAGTGCTAAAAAATATCACGCAAAAAACCAATTTAAAAGTTGATTTTGGTGGAGGTGTAAAAACAGATAAAGATATCGAATTGGCTTTTTCATCTGGAGCAAACCAAATAACTGGCGGAAGTATTGCTGTAAAAAACGAAGTTTTATTTACCGAATGGATCAAAAAATATGGTGCAGAAAAAATTATTTTAGGCGCCGATGTACTTAACGAAAAAATTGCAGTAAACGGTTGGCTAGAAACCTCCAACCTTCATCTATTCGATTTTTTAGAAAAATACTTAGATTTAGGCTTAAGTTATGTAATATGTACAGATATTTCCAAAGATGGATTATTACAAGGTAGCTCAAACGATTTATACAAAAAAATTCTGAAAAAATTTCCACAAATTAAATTAATTGCTAGTGGAGGAGTTACCTCAGAAAATGATTTAAAAGCCTTAGAAGAAATGAATATCTACGGAGCTATTGTTGGTAAAGCAATTTACGAAAATAAATTGAGCCTTGAAACCCTGTTAAAATACCACAAAATTTAATTACTCAATAATTTATATCAAATACAATTAAAATAAAAAAGGATGCTCAATTAAGAACATCCTTTCCGAATAAATAAGATTGTATATCGAATTATGCTAATTTAACATCAACTGCGTTTAATCCTTTTCTACCTTCTTTTAATTCAAAAGTTACTTCGTCATCTTTGTCAACTTGATCAATTAATCCTGTTGCGTGTACAAAATACTCTTGACCAGATTCTTGGTCTTTAATAAATCCAAACCCTTTAGTTTCGTTGAAGAATTTGACTGTTCCTTTGTTCATGATAATGATTTTAAAAATTTCAATAAAGATATGTATTTTTTTTAGTTAAACACTAACAATCTAAAAATAAATAATAAAAAGTTGTGTTTTTTTTTAAAATATTCAACAAATCAACTAAAACCATCAAAATACAGCTTTTTTAATCCTAATAAATTTTGCTATTTTTGATTTTTTTACAAAAATTTTTAATTATCCTAAGCAACTTTAAGGTAATTATATTGTTATAGGATTGAATAACTAAAAAAATAATGCAAAAAATTTTAATTACCCTATTCTCTGTTTTATTCATATCTTGTAACATCGAAGATAAAACTCAAAACTTCATTCCGGGAGTTAGCAATGAGGAAACTAAACTAGAAAACGATTTATTTTTATTACACAATAGCATTTATCAAATTCATCAAAAAATTAATATTGCCTTGCTAAAGGAAAATAATTTAAATGATATTTTCACCTGTGCAACTATTGATACTATTCATTTAACCAATGATACTATATTGTATTCCATTAATTTTGGTTTCGGACTTTGTTCGGATAGTTTAGAAAATCAATTTATTGGTAATATACATTTTAAACAATATGGCAATTTATTAAGCGGAAACGGATTTTACGCCGAAATATTTAGTGATGATTTACAAATTAATCAAAATCAAATTGTGTTTAACGACACTTTGTCTCTTTACCAAAGTTTACCAACACAAAAAGTAATAAATGTAAAAGGTAGTCAAAATATAATTTTAAGCTCTGATATTGTTTCTAGAAGAGTAGATCGAAGATATACTTTTACTTTAGAAAATACAATAAATAATTTAACAGATTTAACTTATACAATTGAAGGCTCTACAACTGTTGCGGATGGAGAAAGCATTAATTTTATTACAATAATAAATTCGAAATTGGAATTTAACAATAGCTGTAATTATATAACTAGCGGTATAATGGAAATTTTACCTCAACGAAAAATTAAGCGTACAATAAATTTTGGAAATGCAAGTAATTGCGATAATAAAGTAAATATAAGTGTTGGGAATTTATCAAAAGAATTTGATTTAAACGAATAAAAACTGTGTGGGTGAATGTACTCCCAACTTCTTAAAATCAGGAATTTGGACGCCGAAAGATTCTGTAATCCTAATAAATTAGGCGCGCCATAGGCTTTCATAGCGTTACCGTGTATTATAAACTTGTTAAGTCAGGCGACGTATTACCCACACAGCGTCAACAAAAATAGTAATTTTTAAATCAAATCAACTGTTTAAAAAATATAAATAACTCAGAAATAAGCAATTCATTTAATTAAAGTTTACAACATATAAAGATGATTTGTATTTAATTTATTTTAATTAAATTTGTTGAAATTTTAAAAAAAAATATATAAAAAAATTACTTTGTTTTTTGTTTTAACAACATTTATTTCAACTCAATCCCAAATTATTGCTCAAGATGCGGCAAGTCAGGGAAAAATTACGGTAAACTTAATTTATGGTTCACCTTCATTAAGTACTTTATTTGCAAAAGGATTATTTGAAGGAGTAGATAGATTTAATTATTTTGGACCAGCAGGTTTATCCTTTGGCTATTTTTTATCTGATAAAATTAGTGTAGGATTAGAAGGAACATACTCAACATTAATCATGGAAAGTAAAGATGAATATACTTATAGATTACAAACCCAAAGATTTAGAGTTTATCCAAAATTAAACTTCCATTTTAAAACATCTGAAAAAGTTGATCCTTATTTTTCAATTGGCGCAGGCTTTAAAAATTCAAATATTAAATATACATCAACAGATCCTGCAGATGAAAACACTAGTGACAATTACAAAGGTGTAATCCCTTTTGCTTTTAGATTAGCACTAGGAACGAGATATTATTTCACTGATAACATTGGATTATCTGGAGAATTTGGTATTGGTGGTGGTGCATTATTTATGGGTGGTATCATTTTTAAATTATAATCCATCAAACTAACAAAAAAGGGTGTCTTGATAAATCGAGACACCCTTTTTTTATAAAATTAATTTTTATTTACCTCTAATCAATCGGTACTTTGTTCGGGCTTCATTAACGAAAACACTGTCATCAAAATCAGTTAAAACTTTTTCGTAACATTCTAAAGCTTTATCGGCTTGGTTTAAGTAGTTGGAATAAATTTCAGCTAAAAACATCAAAGATTCATCCACCAATAAATCATCCTGAGCAATTGCGTTGGTTAAACTTTCAATTGCCTCATTGTATTTTTGTAAATACACATAAATTTTAGCTTTTAAATAAAACACATCATCCAGCAAAGTACTATGATTAGGAAATTGTAAAGGAATCCACCTTAATTTTTCTAAAGCCTCCATATACATTTTTTGATAAAATAAATAATCTGCTTCGGCAAACAATTTTAAAGGTTCCTCAATAGTATCTGTAGCTAGATTATCTGAAATTAAAATAGATAAACCAATGGCATCGTTGGCAATTAATTTATGAGTTGCACCTTTTAAAACATCCAATTGCGTTTTTGCCCATTTAAAATCGCCAGTATAATAGTAAGCTTTTGCAGTTTTATACTTAGCGTCAAAACCTATAGCATCATTTTTATAATCGCTGTAAACTTGTCCGTACAACAAAACCGCTTCCCAAACATCCCCTGTAAACAATAAAATATCGCCTTTAATCAATTTAGCTTGCGCTTTATCCTGAGGTTTAACTTTTGCATTTTTTATAACATCATCTAATAAAACCAAAGCATCATTATTTTTTTTAAGATAAAAAGCTAAAATATTTGCATAATCAATTTGCAACTCGGCTGTTTGATCATTTAAACCCAACTCTTTCAAAGCCTTTTCATAAGCTTTTTGGAGCATTAGTATATCATTTTCCTGTAAAATATTTTTAGATTCAACTTTTTGTTTTAAAACCTTAACCAATTCAATTTTAGATAAACGTTGGTAAAAATTATCTTTATTTTCGATTAAATAATTATATGCAGTAATAGCAACATCAAACTGTAAATTATTGCGTGCCACATTAGCTAAATCAAAAATTCGCTTACCTTGCTCACCATTTCGTTTATCCAAAGCAATTGCATAATCATATGCACGATTAAAATTTAAATCTTGCAAATGCATCCAAGTAAGTAACTCCAACAAAGCCGTGGAATTGGGATGCGACTGTATTTTTTTCTGAATATTTACAAAAATAATTTGTTTAATTGAACCATCACTATCATCATATAAATAGGTAGATATGGTATTTTGAACTGCTTCTAAATAATCATCACCATAATTTAAAGCCGTTAACAAAGAAGTTATCATCATATCATATTTTTGTTGTGCAAAATACAACTCTGCCAACTCAAAGGAAAACGAGTAAATTTCTTTTAACTCCTTAGCTCCTTTAGTATAATACTCCTCCAACCAATTGTAATATTTGTAAGCCAATAATTTATTTCCAACTTCTATTACTTTAAACTGATTATCAGGAAAATTTTTGATTAAATCCTTAAAAGTTTTTTCGGCAGATTTGGAATCGTTTTTTAATACTAACAAATGAATTTTATCCACACTTAAAGCCTGATTTTGAGCTTGATTTTTAAGCTGTTTATCCACCAACTTTAACCCTTCGTTGTACTTATTTAAAAAAATATACGATTGCAATAAAGTTTCGTAAACCCTTTGCTCTGTATTGGTTTTATAAACCTTTTCCAATTCCTCAATGGCTTCGGCATATTTTTGTTCCGAAAAAAATTGATAGCCCAATTCCTTATTTTGTGCACTTACTTTTAAAACACACAAAAACAGTAAAAACGAAAAAAATACGAATTTAAATTTATGATTTAACACCTCAAACGCTGATTTTAAAACTCTAATCTACATAAAAATTCTGCAATAAATCCGAATTTATATATTTTTTTAATAGTTAGTTAAAATCATAATTGTTATTTTTGAAAAAATTTGATTTATGGCGGGTAATATTTTTGGAAATTTATTTAGAGTGAGCACTTTTGGCGAATCGCATGGAAGAGGCGTTGGTGGCGTTATTGATGGCTGTCCGGCTGGCTTAAAATTAGATTTAGAGGAAATACAAAAAGAATTAGATAGAAGAAAACCCGGACAAAGTAAAATTGTTACACCTCGTAAAGAGGGGGATATTGTGGAATTTTATTCGGGTATTTTTGAAGGCTACACCACAGGAACTCCTATTGGATTTTTAATCATCAACGACAATCAAAAATCGAAAGATTACGATCATATTAAAGATAAATTCCGACCGTCGCATGCCGATTTTACCTTTCATGAAAAATTTGGCGTTAGAGATTACAGAGGAGGCGGAAGATCATCTGCCAGAGAAACCGCATCACGTGTTGTAGCAGGCGCTATTGCTAAACAATATTTGGCTAGTAAAAATATCGATATCAAAGCGTATGTATCACAAGTTGGTGCAATATCTATGAACAAAAGCTATAAAGAAGTAGATTTAAATACCATTGAAGATAACATTTTACGTTGCCCCGATCAAGAATTGGCCGAAGTAATGATAAATAAAATTTTGGAGGTACGTAAAAATGGCGATACCATTGGTGGCGTAGTGGATTGTGTAATTACAGGCGTTCCAAGTGGAATTGGCGAGCCAGTTTTTGATAAATTACATGCCGAATTAGGTAAAGCCATGTTAAGTATTAACGCTGTAAAAGGTTTTGAATACGGAAGTGGTTTTAAAGGAGTTGAGTTATTAGGAAGTCAGCACAACGATGCTTTTACAAACGATAATGGCACGATTAAAACCGTAAAAAACCACTCAGGTGGTGTACAGGGCGGAATTTCCAATGGTGAAGATATTTATTTCAGAGTAGCTTTTAAACCTGTTGCTACCATTATGCGCGATCAAGAATCGGTTAACGAAAATGGTGAATCTGTTACTGTTAGCGGAAAAGGACGCCATGATCCTTGTGTTGTTCCACGCGCAGTTCCTATTGTAGAAGCGATGGCTGCTATGGTTATTTTAGATAGTATTTTAGTAGCAAAATCCAACAAATGGAGTAATTATTAAACCTTATGTTTAGTAAAAAAATTGCCCTACATACGCAAATTATTATAGCCTTAGTTGTAGGTGTAATTTACGGTTTAATTGCAATACAATTTCAACTTACCACTTTTACTCAACATTTTATAGCACCTTTTGGTGTAATTTTTTTAAATGCACTTAAACTAATTGCGGTTCCCTTGGTAATTAGCACTTTAATTTCGGGCATTTGTAATTTAAAAGATGTAAATAAATTAGGAACAACAGGAAAACAATCTTTGTTTTTATACCTAAGTTCCACATTGTTAGCTATAATCATAGGTTTAGTTGTAGTAAATATTTTAGCACCATGGAAAGGTATGCCCGAAAATTTAAGCAACACCTTATTAAGTAATATTAATACAAATCCACAAAAAACAATTATTACCGAGCGCAAACCTTTACAATTTTTAGAAGAACTAATTCCCGAAAATATTTTTGGCGCAGCATCCAGTAACGCCAATATTTTACAAATTATATTTTTTTCGGTTTTGTTAGGCATAAGTTTATTAGCAATCCCTTCTCAAAAAGCGCAACCATTGGTGAGTTTTTTCGATAGCTTAAGCACCGTAATTGTGCAAATGGTAAACTATATTATGAAATTTGCACCAATAGGAACTTTTGCATTAATTGCAGGCTTATTGGTAGATTTAGTAGCCAAAAACAAAGTAGATGTTCTCGATTTAATTTGGTTGTTAACTAAATACGGATTCACAGTAGTTTTGGCTCTGGCAATTTTAGTTTTAATAGTGTATCCTTTGGCTGTAAAATACATTGCCAAAAAATCGCCTAATCAGTTTTTAAAAGGTATTTTACCCGCACAATTATTAGCTTTTAGTACAAGTTCCAGCGCTGCAACTTTACCCATAAGTTTACAATGTGCCGAGGAAAATTTAAAAATTAAAAAGGAAATAACTGGCTTTGTATTGCCTTTGGGCGCAACCATAAACATGGATGGAACAAGTTGTTACCAAGGAATTGCAGCAGTTTTTATTGCCCAGGTTTTAGGCTTTGATTTAAGTTTAATGGATCAACTTGGTATTGTGTTTACCACTACCCTAGCTTCTATTGGTTCGGCTGCTGTACCCGGAGCTGGAATGGTTATGATGGCGATTGTTTTGGAACAATTAAAAGTGCCAGTAGATGGTATTATTTTAATTGTTGGAATTGATAGATTGTTGGATATGTGTAGAACTGTAGTTAATGTTACAGGCGATTTAACTGTGGTACAAATAATTAGTTACTGGCAATCTAAAAAATAAGAAAGTACATGAATTTTGCCTACCGATATATTCAGTTCAATTTAAAATGGATTATTCTGTTTTTTTTTAAAAAAGTACACTACAAAGGTTTACATCATATTCCTAAAAAATCTGCTGTAATTTATGTGGTAAATCATCAAAATACTGTTGTAGATGCTTTATTAGTTGGTACCCCCATAAAAAATGAATTGAATTTTTTAGTTAAAGCAGATGCATTTAAAGGCAAATTAACAAATAAAATATTACGTTTTTTAAAACTTATCCCTATTTACAGAGCAAGCGATAATATGGGAAACATCTCCGAAAAAAACAAAGCTGTTTTTACCAATTGTGCTCATTTATTGGCTAAACATCACGATATATTAATTTTTCCAGAAGGTAGAAGTATCTCTATTCACCAAATCACACCTATTAAAAAAGGGTTAAGTAGGATTATCGAGGAAACTATTCATTTATATCCTTCAATCGATTTAAAAATTATACCGGTTTGTATCAATTACGAAAATCATTTTATTCCTAACCATAAAGTTTGGGTTGAATTTATAAAACCTATTAATATTGATAACCAAAACTTTAACGCTAGATTATTTAACGAAAAAATTCAACAGATATTCACCGATAACCTCATTCAGCTTTCGCCAAAATATCCTATAATTAAAAACTTTTTTAGGGGTTTAATTTCTACTTTTCCCAAAACTTTTAACAATACAATTGGTAATTTAAAACACAATTATCACGACGAGTTACCAAAAGTTAAAAAAATATTCTGGATTCATTGCTTGTTTTTTCCTGTAAATTGGTGCATTAAAAAATTAATTCATAAAATTAACGATTCGGATTATCAACTTAGTATTTTATTACTCTCCAGTATAATCGTATTTTCTATACTACTCATTTTAAGTGTACTTGCTCTATTTTTAAGCGCCTCATGGGGTGTGTTTTTTTTAATCTATCTACTATTATTTCCTTATTGGTTAAAAAAACTGCATGCATACAATTGGTAAAAACTTAATTATTTAGTAACTTAAATTACCTTATTACAAACATTTATCTATTACCTTTAATAAAAAAATTATATGAAGAGAGTTGTAGTTACTGGTTTGGGTGCTTTAACACCTATTGGAAATAATCTAAACGATTTTTGGAAAAACCTTACACTTGGCGTGAGCGGAGCTGCAAAAATCACAAAGTTTGATTCCGAAAAATTTAAAACTCAATTTGCTTGTGAGTTAAAGAATTTTAATATGGATGATTTTATTCCGAAATCCGAAGCACGTCGTTACGATCCTTTTACACAATACGCATTAGTTGCTGTAGAAGAGGCTTTAAAAAACGGAAATATTAATTTAGATGAGCTGGATAAAAATAAAATTGGTGTAATTTGGGGCTCAGGAAATGGCGGAATGACAACCTTTCAGGACGAGGTAATGGATTTTGCAAAAGGAGATGGAACACCTAAATTTAATCCGTTTTTTATCCCTAAAACTATTGCAGATATTGCATCAGGGATTATTTCTATAAAATATGGTTTACGTGGGGTAAATTTCACCACTATTTCGGCTTGTGCTACTTCCACAACTGCTATTATTGATGCATTTAATTATATCAAATGGGGAAAAGCTAATATGATTATTACAGGTGGTTCCGAAGCACCTATTTCCCAATCGGGAATTGGCGGTTTTAATGCCGCAAAAGCATTATCTACCAATAACGAAAATCCCGAAAGTGCCAGTAAACCTTTTGATGTAAACCGCGATGGTTTTGTAATGGGCGAAGGTGCTGGTGCATTGGTTTTAGAGGAATTAAATCATGCCATACAACGTGGAGCAACTATTTTTGGCGAAGTTTTAGGTGGTGGTATGGCTGCGGATGCATATCACTTAACTGGAACTCATCCCGATGGTGAAGGTGCATTTTTGGGTATGCAAGAGGCTATACTTGATGCAGGTTTAAGTACTTCGGATATTAATTATGTAAATGCACACGCAACCTCTACTCCTTTGGGGGATAAAAGCGAACTTATTGCCATTAAACGTTTGTTTGGTGCTAATCCAACTTTAAATATTAGTGCTACAAAATCCATGACGGGGCATTTATTAGGTGCTGCAGGTGCTATTGAGGCGATTGCTTGTGTATTAGCTACTTTACACGATACCATTCCGCCAACAATTAATACACAAGAAGTGGATCCTGATTTTGTAAATGATTTTGATTACACTTTACAAAAAGCACAACATAAAATTGTAAATTATGCTTTAAGTAATACTTTTGGTTTTGGCGGACATATTGCATCTGTGGTTGTAGGGAAATACAAATAAAAAATGATTAAAACTAAACCAATACAAATTTGGTTGTACCAATATGCTTTTGCGCCCATAATTTTTGTGGGCATATTGTTTTTGTTTCATATCATTCGGTGGGTTTGGACAGAGATTCCTGTTTTAGGTATAATCCCAAGGCAAGGCAGGGGTTTATGGGGTTTATTTTTACATCCTTTTTACCACGGTAATTGGGGTCATTTATTTTCTAACGCTGTTCCGCTAATGTTTTTAGGTACAATTTTATGGATGTATTACCAAAAATTGGCAATAAAAGTGGTGCTTTGGATTTATTTAGGTAGCGGATTTTGGTTGTGGACTTTTGGTAGAAATGCTATGCATATTGGTGCTAGCGGAATTGTTTATGGTTTATTTTCTTTTTTAACCCTTAGCGGTTTAATCCGTCAATTTAAACCATTGATTGCTATTAGTTTATTAATCATCTTTATTTACGGAAGTATTATTTGGGGAGTTTTCCCTATCGAAAAAACCATTTCTTGGGAAGGACATTTAATGGGCTTTATCTGGGGTTTTATTTTAAGTATCTTTTTTCTTCCCGAAGGTCCGCAAAACATCCCCCACCCCATCAACGACGACCTAACACACTTAGAAGAAAAATTTGGGAAAAATTATTGGATGAATACGGAGGAAAATAAAATTTTAGAGGATGGTAAAATCATTCATTCAACTCCTACTCCCGACCTACAACAAGATATAATTTCTCACTCAATTAATGTATCAAGCACTCAAAAAAACATCCATTCTATTCAGTACACTTTTGTTGAAAAATCTGAAGAAGGTAAAAATAAAAATCAGATTAATAAAAGCCAAAACCAATAAATTTTATACAGTTTTGGCTTTTATTAATCCAAAAATAAATCTTTTAAAGCAATACTGTTTTGTACAATTTGTTTACTGTATTCGTTTTCGATTATACCATAAGTACTAATAAATGTAAGAAATATACTTTTGCGAGTTTGGGTAGATTGAGCATAAATATTTTGTTTATGCAGTAGTTCATCTGCGTAATTTTTATTAATTGTAAATAGTGCGTTGTAAAATTTAATTTCGCATAAATTAATAACAAGATCGTCCCTATCAATTAGCAAATCAATTTGCGCCCCATTTCCTTTGTTTTTTCCTATCCACGAACCGCTAACCGAATGAATTCCTGCAATTTTTAAAGCCTCTTTAATTTGCTCGATGTGTTTGATACAAATAGTTTCGAATGTAAATCCCGCCCATGATTTGTAGGATGTTTCCCTTTGTAATTTATTCCATATTCCGGTTTTGGCAGGCTTATTTTTTTCGATATATTTAATATAAAAACTGCAATATTCATCTGTTAAACGGTACAAAGCATTTTTATTTCCCTGATAAGGTGTATAATGCTCGATAAAGCCCGATTCCTCCAATTCGTTTAAAGTACGTGTACTATTTCCTCCAGAAGGTAATTTTGTTTTTTGTAACAACTCGTTACGTGTTAAACCTTTTCTAACACTGGCTAAAGTTCGGATAATAGCTTCGTGATTTTCGGTTTGCTCAAACAAAGAAGCAAAAACATTTTTGAACTCGTTTCTTAAAAAGCCATCTTTTTCAAAACACAATCTATCAATCGCCTGCACCGAACTTTCATCTTTTCTGATTTTCTCTAAATAGTGCGGAATGCCACCCATAGCCATATAAACTTGCAAAATATCGTACAAAGTAAATTTTACATGATTTTTCTTTAACAATTTTGCAGTTTCTGCCAATGTAAAAGGATTTACCCTATTTTTATCCGTTAATCTGTTGTGTAAGCCCCCTTTATTTTTAATAATTTTATTAATCATTTAAGCAGCAGCCGAGCCACAAATCACCACCACCAAATCTGATCTTTTGGCAGCGTAACTGTTCCAAAAATTATCAAAAGCCTTTAAAAAACTGGATTTATTGTTATCCAACCAAGGAAATTCATCTATAAAAATTACCTTTTTTTTCCCTTTGGGTAAAGTATCTACATATTCTTTTAATTGCTGAAAAGCTTCTATCCAACAAGTTGGCGTTTTAGATATTTTTGAGTGTAATTAGATAAAGTAAGTTTAAACAATTTTAAATGCTCTTTTGCAGATGCTTTGTACATCCATACCAACTCAAAACAGATATGCTTTTGATAAATTTGACGGATTATAAACGTTTTTCCTACTCTGCGTCTTCCATACACCACCAACAACTCCGATTGCTTGCTGATAAGGCATTTTCTAAAATTACACACTCTTTTTCTCTACCTACTAAATCCATAAAATTAGATTAATGAAAGCTAAATATAGTAAATTTATGTCGTATTTGGCTGTTATTAATACAATTATTGGAAATTATTTTATGATAAAAAACAGATTAATAAAAGCCAAAACTAATAAATTTTATACGGTTTTGGCTTTAATTAATACAAAATTTTAAGCGTAAAATATTGATATATAATTATTTAATAAAAATTAATCGCCTAAGTTAAGTGAACAAATCTAAAAACACTTCTTCGATTTTGGATACACCAATAACTTTTATTGATTTAAACGACTTCCAATGAGTGGAATCTGAATGTTTGGAAACAAATATTTTTTTAAACCCTAATTTTTCGGCTTCTTTAATTCGTATGTCAATTTTTTGCACTGGCCTTACCTCACCCGATAAGCCAACTTCACCTGCAAAACAAACATCATTAGGGACAGGAATATCCTCTCTACTCGAAACAATTGCAGCCAACACAGCTAAATCCGTTGCAGGATCCTCAATTTTTATCCCTCCAGTGATATTTAAAAAAACATCTTCGGTTCCTACTTTATACCCACATTTTTTCTCCAATACTGCCAACAACATATTCATTCTTCGCAAATCAAATCCAGTTGCACTTCTTTGCGGATTCCCATAAGCTGCTCCAGATACCAAAGCTTGTGTTTCGATAAATAAAGCTCGAACACCTTCCATATTGGCTGTAATTGTAATACCACTAAAACCTTCATCGCGGTTGCTCATTAACATCTGACTAGGATTTTCTACGATTTGTAAGCCTTTTTCCGCCATTTCGTAGATTCCCAACTCGTTAGTGGAGCCAAAACGATTTTTTATCGAACGAATAATTCTATAATAATGATTTCTATCCCCCTCAAACTGTAAAACTGTATCCACCATGTGTTCTAGAACTTTTGGACCTGCTAAACTTCCTTCCTTGTTGATATGACCGATAACAAAAACCGGAAAACCTTTGCCTTTGGATAATTTTAACAATTGATTGGTGCATTCGCGTATTTGAGACAAAGTTCCAGGAGCAGATTCGATATGATCATGCATCATCGTTTGAATCGAATCTACAATAATTAAATCTGGTTGTAATTTTTCTGCCTGCTCTGCTACTCTATTAATATTAGTTTCAGTATATAAAATTACTTCTCCTTTTATCACCGTTTGAATCCTATCGGCACGAGTTTTAATTTGTTCTTCACTTTCCTCCCCCGAAACATATAAAACTTTTAAATCGGGATTTTGTAAAGCAATTTGTAACATTAAAGTAGATTTACCTATACCAGGCTCACCACCAAATAAAACCAAAGAACCCGGAATTAACCCTCCCCCCAAAACTCTATTTAACTCTGTATCTGTAAAAACAATACGTTTTTGAGTTAAAGGCGTAACATCGTTGATATTTTTAGGGTGATTGTTTACTAATCCTAAGGATGAAGGCGCTTTTGTGGCAGACGAACTAACTTTTTCGGTAACTTCTTCCACAAAGGAATTCCAAGCACCACAATGGGAACATTTACCTAACCATTTAGCTGAATGATGACCGCATGACTGGCAAACAAAAGTAGATTGAAACTTTGCCATTACTTTTTATCTTCTTCTTCCTTAATAAACTCGTAAGTACGCAAACCTAATTCATTATCTTGTGTTATAACTAAATAATCTTTTTTAAAAGTAACAATTGTCCATTCTCCATAATAAGTTAGTCCGTAACAATAGGTTTCTGGAGCAGCAATTTCTAACATTCCTCCATCAACAAAATATCTCCCATAGCTACAAGTATCAGCAATTCTGTTAACTTGACCTTGAGAAATAGCTACCCTACCTTTTTCAAATCTAAAAAAAATATTTTTATTCCTTGTATTAACACTTGTTCCGCTTATCATTTTCCAATGACCCTGAATCCTACTATCCTTAAAACGATCACAACTATTTGTGGTAATTAAAATGATAAATAAAAATAATACACCAACAATATATTTAAACATAAACTTTATTTTGATTTGCTTACGAAAATACTAACAAAAATCAAGAATTCAAATTCTTGATTTTATTAATGATAGAAGTACTACTAAAGCCTTCTAAAAAATCAATTGTTTTAACTTCTCCACCCTTTTCCAAAACCTCTTTAGCGCCTACAATTTTATCAACAGTATAATCGCTACCTTTAATTAAAATATTAGGCGAAATTTGTTTAATTAAAAACAAAGGTGTGTCGTCCTCAAATTTCACTATATAATCTACAAATTCTAAAGCCGCTAATATGCTGCTTCTAAAATAAAAATCGTTTATAGGACGCTCTTTACCTTTTAATCGTTGGATACTGGCATCACTATTTAAACCAATAATCAAAATATCTCCACAAGCTTTGGCTTTGCGTAAATAATCAATATGGCCAGGGTGAATTAAATCAAAACAACCATTGGTAAAAACTACTTTTTTATTGATTTTTTGTAAGTCTTTTGTTAAATCAGAAGCTTGAGCTACTGTAATAATCTTATCTGATTTCATTAATTTAACAAAGAATTTGTTGCGGTATCAGGAAAAACAATAGTAGGTTTAAAAGTTTTAGCTTCTTCAAAATCCATCAAACCATAAGCAATTACAATCACAATATCACCTACCGCTACTTTACGAGCTGCCGGCCCGTTTAAACAAATTTTACCAGATTTACGATCGCCTTTAATTACATAAGTTTCCAAGCGTTCCCCGTTGTTTAAATTCACAATTTGCACCTTTTCGCCCTCAATTATATTACTAGCCTCCATCAACTCCTCATCAATAGTGATACTGCCAATATAATTTAAATCAGCTTCTGTTACCGTAACACGGTGTATTTTGGATTTCATTACTTGTACAAACATGGCGCAAAGTTACAAAATGCTTTATATAAGCCAACAAAGTTGCCTAATTATTTTTAATTAATTTATATCGAATATCCATAAATGTAACTATAGAACTGTAAAAGTTGAATAATTTTCTCACAGAATACACAGAAAACCACAGAAAAAAAGTAAAAAACTACATGTAGTACACCTATGCTTTACGCAAAGTATTATATTTATTACACTGATTGCGTTACACTTAACAGAAAACACAGATTGTGTTTATTTACAATTAAATTTTAAAAATATGTATAATTTATGAAACATGATGAAAACTCTAAATGCGGGAAACTAAAAACAAAGTTTATAATTCTGTGAAATCTATCAAACGTAGTGGAATCTGTGTCATAAATCTAAATTAATGCTAAATCATAACATCTCGGCAATCACCTTAAACCTAAGAAAAAAGAATAAAGTATCTGAGTACATCTGTGCATTCTGTGAGCAATTTAAATAATTCAACCATTTATAATCCTAACTAAACTCTCTTTATCAACTAAGGTTAATGCGTTAAAATTTACCAGTAAGCCAATTCTTTTTTTTGAAAGTTTAAAATAATTTAAAAGTTGCTTTTTATGTACATCGTTTAATATATCTACTGATTTTATTTCAATAATAATTTGATTATTTACGAGAATATCCAATTTAAACCCCATCTCAAGCTTAACAGATTTATAGACAACAGGTAATGCTACTTGAGTTTCTACCTCTAATCCCATTTCACTGAGCTCATATGCTAATGCCGCTTCATAAACACTTTCAAGTAATCCTGGACCAAGAAATTTATGAACTGAAAAAATTGCTCCTCGTATTTTATATGTTAAGTCGTTTAATTCCATAAATTTACGACAGACTAAATGATATGAATATTTTTGTAATTAAAATTAATTTTAAAAGATAAACTGATAAAAATGTTCATCAACAAATTCATCGCCTACTCTTACCCACTCTTTTTTGGTACCCATGTGCAAAAATCCGTGTTTTTCGAATAAACGTTGACTCACAATATTATCCTCTAAAATAGAGCAATAAATTTGATGTAAACCTAAATGTGTTTTACAATATTGCATTAAAACCTCTACTGCTTCGTAAGCTAAACCTTTACCTTTGTGGCTATCTTTAATCACAATTCCAACTCCTGCACGTAAATGAAATGGCTCAAAATCAAATAAATCTATCAATCCAACTACTTCATTGTCATCCACAGATTCTATAACCAATCGCAATTGTTTGGCTGTGTAAATATCTAAATGACTATTATCTAAATATTGCTGTAAAACATATTTGGAATATGGACTGTAGGTATTACTTACTTTCCATAATTTATGATCGTTTTCGATTTGGTACAACAAATCGATATCTTGAGGTTCCAACGCCCTCAATTTTACTGCATCATTGTATAATTGAACACCCATTTATTTAGCGAAATAATGATAAAACCATGGAATTGTTTGTATTCCAGCATAAAAATTTTCTAGTCTGTACGATTCGTTTGGCGAATGTATAGCATCACTGTCCAATCCAAAACCCAATAAAATTACATCAACACCTAATTCCTCCTGAAAAAATCCAACCACCGGAATACTTCCTCCAGCTTTTACTGGAATTGGTTTTTTACCATACGTTTTTTCCATAGCTGCACTTGCAGATTGGTAGGCTTTAGAAAAAATATTGGTTGTTGCTGGATTAGCTCCATGATGGAAACTTACCTTAACTTTTACCTGCGGAGGTGCTATGGATAAAAAATGTTGCTCAAATAGTTGTGTTATTTCTTCATGCGTTTGATTGGGTACTAAACGCATCGATATTTTAGCAAATGCCTTAGATGGCAATACCGTTTTAGCTCCTTCACCTGTATATCCACCCCAAATTCCGTTTACATCCAAAGTTGGACGGATACCAGTTTTTTCCAAAACACTATAACCTTCCTCACCATAAACTTCATCTATTTCTAAATGATTTTTATACCCTTGCATATCAAAAGGAGCACGCGCTATTTCACTACGTTCCTCAGCACTTACTTCCACTACTTTATCGTAAAACCCCGGAATAGTAATTTTACCTTTTTCATCGTGTAAGGAAGCAATCATTTTACTTAATAAGTTAATTGGATTCCCCACAGCTCCACCGTAAATACCCGAGTGTAAGTCTCTGTTAGGTCCTGTTACTTCCACATCCAAATACACCAAACCTTTAACACCTGTAGTAATACTCGGAGTATTTTCATCCAACATAGAAGTGTCTGATATTAAAACTGTATCACAAGCAAACAAAGCTTTATTTTGTAAAATAAAATCGTTTAAATTTTGCGAACCCACTTCTTCTTCGCCTTCAATCAAAAATTTAACATTACAACACAACTCATTTTTAGCAATCATAGCTTCAACCGCTGCAAAATGCATAAAAACCTGCCCTTTATCGTCTGCCGCACCACGCGCAATCACTTTTCCATCCTCTATAATAGGCTCAAAAGGCGAGCTTTTCCACAAGTTTAAAGGATCTGGCGGTTGCACATCATAATGTCCGTACACTAAAACGGTTGGTAAATTAGCATCAATAATTTTTTCGCCATACACAATAGGATGTCCGGGTGTTTCAAACAATTGTACCTTATCTAAACCAATAGCATTTAACTTATTTACCACCCACTCCGCAGCTTTTCGCACATCGTTTTTAAAGTTCGAGTCCGCACTGATACTTGGAATTTTTAATAACTCAATTAGTTCATTTAAAAAAACATCTTTTTTATTTTGAATATATTTTTGCGATTGTTCCATTATTTAAAATTTTTTGTAATTTTTTCGTCCATAGGCGCCACGTTAGAAGGAAAAAAGCTTACTAAATTCCCTTTTTCGTCCACTAAATATTTACCAAAATTCCAAGAAGGCACTTCCGTATTCCATCCATTTTTTTCCTTATCCGATAACCATTTGTACACTTCATTTTGACTAGTGCCTTTCACATCCGATTTTTGAGCGATTAAGAAAGTAACCCCATAATTTTTTTTACAAAAAGCAGCAATTTCCTCATTTGTTCCCGGTTCTTGTCCACCAAACTGATTAGATGGGAAAGCAATTATAACCAACTGATTTTTATATTTTTGGTACAATTCCTCCAAAGCATCATATTGTTTGGTAAAACCACATTTACTAGCAGTATTTACCAACAACACTTTTTTACCTTTTAAAGTTTTAAATTCCAACACTTTACCATCACTTAAAGTAGTTTTTAAATCGTAAAAATTCGTTTTAGCTTGCATATTTTTAGTGTTAGATTGTTCCGTGCCTACACAAGCAAAAATAACGAAAAGAATAGCAAAAACTGAGGAGATTTTTAAAAAGTTCATAACAAATAATTTAAAGGTTTATAACAATACAGCAAATATAAAACAGCTAATTGGAGTTGAAATTAAATTGTGATTTTTTATAATAATTAGCTTAACAAATATATTTTAAGTTAAATACACTATATTGTATCATAAAATAATTACAGATGTTATCAAAGAGTTTCATCCCCTTGTTTTAACTTAAATATTAATTTTAAAAATAAAATATTTTTTTTATTAAAAATAAAATATTTATACTTGTGTAAAATTTGTAATTCTAAATAAAATGAATACTGGCGATATAATTATTTACCAAAATCAAAACGGAAATATTAAAATTGATGTTAGATTAGAAGATGAAACGGTTTGGCTTACGCAAGACCAAATGTGCTTATTATTTGGAAAAGCTAAATCTACGATTAACGAACATATAAAAAACATATTTTTAGAAGGTGAACTAATAGAAAAAGTGGTTGTTCGGAAATTCCGAATAACCACTCAACATGGAGCAATTAAAGGAAAAACACAAGAAGTAGAAGTAAATTTATACAACCTTGATGTTATAATATCTGTTGGATATCGTGTAAAATCAACACAAGGTACTCAATTTCGAATTTGGGCAACTCAACGTTTAAAAGAATACATAATTAAAGGTTTTACTTTAAACGACGACAGATTTAAAACGGGTAATTCAATGAATTATTTTAATGAATTGCAAGAGCGTATTAGGGAAATTCGATTATCCGAAAAATTCTTTTATCAAAAAATTAAAGACATATATACTACAAGTATCGATTACGATCCCAAAGACGAAAAAACCATAATGTTTTTTAAAATTGTGCAAAACAAATTACTTTGGGCAATTAGTCAACAAACGGCTGCAGAATTGATTTACAGAAGAGTTGATGCTAATTTGCCATTAATGGGAATGGTAGCTTACGATAAAGAAAAAACTACATATTTAAGAAAAGCTGATGTAAATACTGCAAAAAACTATTTAAAAGAGGATGAAATAAAACTATTAGGTTTATTAGTTGAGCAATATTTAGCATTTGCAGAAACTATGGCACAACAAAAAATACCAATGTATATGAAAGATTGGATAGAAAGGCTAGATAGTATTTTGCAACTAAATGGTAGAGAACTTCTTACACATGCTGGGAAAATCAGTAATGAAATGGCGCAAAAAAAATTGGAGAAGGAATATGAAAAATACATTGAATACCAAAAAAATATAGAAAAAGAAGCAAGTTTAAAACAATTGGAAGATGATTTAAAATCGCTAAAACTGAATATCCCTAATTAATAGCTGAATATTTTTTTGATTGTTCCATTCGTTAATATCTAACTCGAACGCAATGGAAAATTGGGCTTCTTTGATTTTTTGATAATAATCCAATCCGTTAAAAAAGATAGCATTTTGTGTGATTTCGGGTTGATGTGTTTGAAAAATGGTAAGTTTTACATGATTTTTACCCACAACATCTAAATGTTTGCATCGTACATTTTTTGATGCCCAGATAGGCTTTGGATTTTGAATGCCGCAGGGTTCAAATTGATTTAAAATATTTATAGAATTCATACTTATTTGTGCTAAATCTATCCATGCATCCAAATATAATTTAGGAATAAAATCCTCTGGTACAGATTTTTGCTGAACAACCGCATTGAATTTTTTACTGAAAGCAGGAATATTTTTTTCTTCGATAGTTAAACCCGCTGCTGCTGCATGTCCGCCAAATTTAATTACGAATTCGCTACATTCCTTTAAACATTCGTACAAATTAATATTTCCCACACTCCTAGCCGAACCTGTAAAATACTCATCCTCATCATTTTGAGTTAAAACAATCGTAGGAACATAAATTGTTTTTTGCAACTGCGAAGCCACAATCCCAATTACCCCTTTTTTCCAATTCGCATGATGTACTACGGTACTAAAAATTTGCCCTTCCACTTCCCTGCTTAAAGCCATTGCTAAAGCTTCTTTGGTGATGGTTTCCTCTTCGTGTTTTCGTTCATTGTTATCCTCTTCAATATCCTTTACAATATCCAATAAATCTTCTTTTGGCAACGGATTGGTAAACAATTCCACCACTTTATCCGCATCACCCATTCTGCCAGCAGCGTTTATCCGCGGACCAATAGTAAAACCAATATCCTGCATTTTGTAAGGCGGATTGATTTTACAATTTTTCGCCAATAATTGCAATCCCGTATTATAATCTCCATTCATTTGTTGCAAACCCAAAGCAGCCAACAATCGATTTTCGCCTACAACCGGCACCATATCTGCCCCAATACTTAAAGCCAATAAAGGTAAGTGATTTTGCACATCCTCGATAGTACCAATATTATGCTGAATTAATGACTGAATCAATTTAAACCCTACGCCACAACCCGATAATTCCTTAAAAGGATAAGTACAATTATTTTGTTTTGGATTTAAAACAATAGCATTGGGTAAAATTTCACCGGGTAAATGATGATCGCAAATAATAAAATCTACTCCCTTATTTTTTAAAGCTTCAGCTTGTTCCACAGCAGTAATTCCACAATCTAAAGCAATCATTAAACTAAAATTTTCATCAATTGCTTTTTGTACACCCAACATCGATACACCATAACCTTCCTTGTATCTACTTGGAATATAATACTCTACATTAAAACTGTTTTGTTTTAAAAAATTAAACAACAAAGAAACCGCAGTTGTTCCATCCACATCATAATCGCCATAAATGAGTATTTTATTTTTTTGATTACGTAAAATACAATCCACGGCATCTTGCATATTTAGCATCAAAAATGGCGAGTGTAATAAATCTAAATTTGGGCGAAAAAATGTTTTAGCCTCCTCAAAATTTTTAACACCACGTTTTACCAAACTCTCTGCAATAAAAGTACTTACATTAATTTGTTTTTGTAGCTCTTCAACCAATAACTCATCAGCAAGCGCTTCGTATTTCCAAATTTTATGCATTTACTTCAACCATTTTTTAGTTAATGAATTTGGCGATTTTTTCATATCCTCCACTGTTCCTTCAAAAACTAAATTTCCGCCTTTATCTCCTCCTTCCGGTCCAATTTCAATCACATAGTCCGCACAAGCAATTACATCCGTATTGTGTTCAATTACAACCAAATGATTTTCTTTTAACAACAACTCGTTAAAGGATTGTAACAATAAATTTACATCTTCAAAATGCAAACCTGTTGTAGGTTCATCAAAAACAAATAAAGTGTTGTTAGCACTGTTTCCTTTAATTAAAAAATAAGCTAATTTTACTCTTTGCGCCTCGCCACCAGATAAGGTGTTGGACGATTGTCCTAATTGTACATATCCTAAACCAACTTTTTGTAAAGGAATTAATTTTTCCAATATTTTTTCCTCGTAGGATTTCCCTCTACCTTTTTTTTCCTCGCCTTTAAATAACTCTATTGCCTCATCAATGGTTAAATTCAAAATATCGTAAATCGAATGTTCTTTGTATAAAACATCCAAAATTTCCTTTTGATATTTTTTACCTCCACACTCCTCGCATTTAATTTTAATATCCGCCATAAACTGCATTTCTACCGTAATTTCTCCCTCTCCAGCACATTTTTCACATCGTCCGCCGGGTACGTTTAACGAAAAATGTTTGGCTTCATAATCTCTAATATTGGATAATGGCAAAGATGCAAACATTGCGCGGATATCATCAAAAGCTTTAACATAAGTAACTGGATTACTTCGAGAGCTTCTTCCTATTGGATTTTGATCTACGTACTCGATATTTTTAATCAGGTTTAAACTACCCTTTAATCTATCGGAGTCATGATTGTTTAAAATTAATTTTAACTCTGGAATTAACTCATCCAATACCAAAGTTGATTTTCCCGATCCGCTTACTCCACAAACTACTGTAAAACTGTATAATGGAAAGCTAACCTCATCAATTTTTAAATTGTTTTTGTACGATTTTTTTAAATGAATTTTATATCCTTTATCGTACATTTTAATTGGATTACGACTTACTTTTTTTGCCCCAGAAAGATATTGTGCCGTTAAAGTATTTTGCTGCAACATAACATTTTTGGAGCCCTGATACACCACTTCGCCACCTAAACGCCCTGCTTTGGGTCCGATATCAATCACATAACCCGCACTCTTTATAATTTCCTCGTCGTGCTCCACCACAATTACTGTATTTCCAGCTTGATTTAATAATCGGATAACTTCAATTAAATTTTCGGTATCTTTTGGATGTAAACCTATACTAGGCTCATCTAAAATATAGGTTGCACCCATTAAATTATTACCCAACATACTGGCTAAATTTATACGCTGAGATTCGCCTCCGCTTAAAGTTGCAGAAGCTCTGTTAATTTGCAAGTACTGTACTCCTACTTTTTTTAATATAGTTAATCTATGTATAATTTCTGTAACAATACGCTCTGCAATTTTATGTTCGCGTGGATTTAAAATCAAGTTGGTAAAAAATTCATAGGCTTCTTCAATGGTCATTTTATCTAACTCGCCAATATGTTTATCGCCTACTTTAATATACAAAGCTTCTTTTCTCAATTTACTGCCCTCACAACTTGTACAATCGGTTCGTCCTTTGTAACGGCTGATTAAAACTCTGTTTTGAATTTTATAAATTTTGGATTGTAAATAATCGAAATAATCCTGAATTCCTTCAAAATGTTTACAACCTTTCCACAATATTTTTTTATCCTGTGCACTTAAATTTTTATAAGGTGTATGCACCGGAAAATTTATATGATGTGCATTTTTAAGCAACATTTTTTTCCAATCGGCACCACTTGGGGAATTCCATGGTGCCACTGCTCCATCATATACACTTAAACTAAAATCGGGAATCAC
>JACCED011379938.1_pt1 | contig 40736 bp, 31 predicted proteins | sample 7455021 | NCBI WGS metagenome assembly JACCED01 (sample SAMN15323456, study PRJNA562643) | freshwater metagenome | isolation source: river surface water | place: USA:Blue River Watershed | collected 2017-08-19
GATCAATCTATCTCGACAAATTGGTTTGTGCGAGATCCATCAGCAACGAAGATGGCAAGTTACTTGCTCAAGGCGTGGCAGTATGGCCTAAAGACGGGCATTTACTATCTGCGTCAGGCTACTGTGATTCGCTCTCTATCCACGCTCGAGGAGGCGCGACCAGCTTTACGGCAGTCTGAATCAAGAACGGATGAGTCGGTGGATGCCGCGACTAGCGCGATGGGACAGCTTTTTTGCACGCCTGATTGTGCGTCATGTTCTGCCTGATTGAGCACATGTCAAGACGCTCGCCTTGTCATGTGCGCGTTTGAGCGGGATTGATTTCGAGACGAGATGCGCGTCTCACGCTTTTGCCGCATTGTGCGCGTCTTATTACGCACTGATGAGTGAACGCGATAACCTATTGTGATGTGATTATGCCTATGAATAAACGTGATTGATATCGTGCCAAGGCTTTTTCCACGCTTCAGCGCGCTCATGTCAGGCATCTAGTATATGGTGTCCCGAGAGCGGTGGTTAGGTGGTAGATGCGGACACGGTCGCAGCAGCAGCAGCAGCAGCAGCAGCCATGGCCACAACGGATGGAACAGGGATCGTGCCTTCAAGCGAGACGATGCAGCCAAAGATCCTTACGGTCGAAGAAGCGTCGGAACGCGCCCGAAATCCCGACTTGCGTAGACTTCGAGCCAATCTCCGCACGGACTCGGGGCTCTCGCGTGATGAGCATGGACCTGGATTCGTTATTGAAAGCGATCGTGTCATGTGCCTCGGCGTCTCCTCCGAGGACAGAGATCGAACGTTTTTTGCAGCACAGCTTAACCCAATTAGTGGCTGGACCGAACTGCGAGAGGCTGAAGAAAGGCTTGGACTCGCATCTTTTATCCATGTTGCGCCAACACGGGAAGCGGGAAGCGAATTTGACGTTAATGTGGAGACTGTCCTTGGACTACTTACTGAATCTTCGCTGATGATTATTGTCTTGTTTGCGGCGCCAACTGTTTTGGCCGACTCGATTCGAAAGATGAAATTTGGATTTACGATTGCGCTCGGCTTTGGTTTGAGCAAGCAAAGGGAGCGGTGGATGTTTAACGTGCATGGTTACGAGTCGCATGAACCACTACTCGCCAGCGAGAATACTCTGATACCGAACGTAACGTGGCCGATTGTGCAGGCTGTGATACCGGTTGTTCCGAGTGACCCGCTCGGTAATGAGTGCCTTCGTTTGTATTCAAGATTCTCGACGCTATATTGTCCGAATCAGCGTGTTTATGAGCGTCAATCTTGTACGCACTTGCATGACGCGGTGTACTATGCTGAACGCGAACGGGTGCGAGCATGGGAGGAGTCTATCACGAATCGTATGGCTCGAATTGTCTATGCTCGAAATGCTATCGTGCAGCAAACCGCGCTCGTGTATGTGACAAGCTGGATTTATTCTGACGCGTTCATTGGACACCTGAACGACGAGGAATCAGACGCACAAAATGATTTTGATGCTGATGATGAGTACGACGCTTCTTTCGCCCTTGGGACGAAAGACTCGACGATGCAAGTCGCTGCTTGGCTGCACGATGTCGCCTCGCTACTAAATTCGCCAGCATCGTACAAGGAGCTCCTTGATCAATGCTATTGTCTGTAACGGGGCCGCCGCACGTGCATTCGCGTATGAGTGCGTACATGTCAACGCGAGCTGAATCTAATGTGTTCATTAAATTACTTTCGCCTGATAGGGTCATGACGCTTTTTACGATATAGTGAGCCGACGCGTGCTGTTTGGGTATGTGGTTGGCCATGGCTGAGTCTAGTAGTTGGGTCTCCTCGTTGAAGGCAATCTACTTTACGCCAAGGGTTACGCAGGCTCTGGAACGGCTTTCGTGTCCGGCTGAGATAAGGAAAGGTTCTTCGTTTGCGGCTGGTGTTGACATTTCAGTGAATCGAGTTAGCGTGATTGATGAGGACATTGATGATCCAAACTACGTTTTTGTTCTTGTCGAGTTACATGCGATTAGAGGATTTGCGGCTCTGCGTGAGGCGGAAGAGGGGCAGGCTCTACGAGCGAGTCCACTCGTGCTGCTGCGTTCGGGCATTGGTATCGCGTGTCGAGCTTCGTGCTTGGGCCAAACGCTACTCACGACCAGGACTGGTGACACGATTATCGTGGTTTACGTGAGGCTCCTAGCGAGCAAACTTGAGCTGTTTCGAGCAGCCCAATTCCCGCTGCAAGTGATCATGGTTTTGGAGGGATCGGACGGTTCGCCGGATGGGGAGAGCGCGACAGCGCGGTTTGATGCGATTTCACTCGGGTCGAGTAACGTGGCACTCCATAATGTGGAGTATGACGAACACGGCTGGACCGGCCTGGCTTCGCGTTCGTTTGCCGAGAAGCAAGAGGACCGAGATGCATTTTCTTGGGTTATGCTATCGTCGGGTCCACACCTGATGCGTTGGGATGGCGTGACGCGCTATAACCCTAAGGAACGTCTTTGCGCGGGCGTTATTGACTGCGATTTCGTGCCATGTCCTGATATTTTCGTTTCTGCCGCTCACGTGAGCCCCGAGTCAATTTGCTCCTCTCGATTGCTATCGTGCGCAAACGCGTTTAGGCAGCAGTTGGGCGAACGGGCTGAAAAGCCCCGTGACCAACGTGCCCGTGCGGAGGTGGTGGCGGAATTTGCACACACAATGGACATGCCTGCGAGGCTATCACGTCGCACACCAGCGACGCAGTATTCGATGAGACGCCATTGTGATGACTTGAAATGCGTCCTAAAACGGTCATGGGACGTGGGCCTTATCGTCCAAGCGATCACGCACGTTGTGTTGAATGGCGAGGCACCTGTCAAGTAAATTATTGTCGCCCGACTGGTTCATGACTCTTTCTTGCTTTATAGCGAGCTGCCGCGCGCAGTTGGGGTATGTGCCTGGACATGGCCGAGTCTAGGAGCTGGGTGTCCACGTTGACGACTACCTACTTTACGCCAAAGGTTACGCAGGCTTTGAAACAGCTCTCGTGTTCGGCAGGGATAAGGAAAGGTTCGTCATTCGCGGCTGGCGTCGATATTCCGACGAAACGAGTTAGTGTGTTTGAGGAGGATCTTGAAGACCCCAGCTACGTTATTGTTCTTGTCGAGCTACACGCTATTCGAGGATTGGCGGCTCTGCGTGACGCTGAAAATGGCCATGCTATAGTGGCGAGTCCACTAGTGTTGCTGCGTTCGGGCATGGGCATCATGTGTCGAGCTTCGTGTCTGGGCCAAACGCTACTCACGTCTCGCTCTGGCGATACGATTATCGTGGTGTACGTGAGGCTTCTAGCGAGCGAGCTTGAGCGTTTTCGAGCTGCACCCTTCTCGTTGCAAGTGATTATGGTTTTGGAGGGGTGTGGCGGTTCGTCGTGCGCCGAGAACACTACGACGCAGCGTGACGCTATTCTACTCGGTTCGGAAAAAGTACCACTTCAGGATGTGGAGCATGATGAACACGGCTGGAAAGGCATGTCTTTACGTTCGTTTGCCGAGTTGCAAGTGGAGCGAGATACATTTTCTTGGGTTATGCTATCGTCGCAACAATGTTTGCCGCGTTGGAAAGGTGTAACGCGTTACAATCCCAAGGAACGGCTTTGCGCTGGCGTTATTGATTGCGATTTTGTGGCATGTCCTGCTGTTTACGTTTCTGACGCTCGTTTGAGCGCCAACTCAATTTGGTCTTTTCGCTTACTGTCTTGCGCGAGCGCGTTTAGCCAGCAGTTGGGCGATCAGGCGGATAAGAGCCGTGATCAACGTTCTCGCGAGGAGGTCGTGGAGGATCTTGGACGCGAGAAGTACACGGTATCGACGGTACCACGTTGGCCACCAGAATCACAGCGTGCCCAGTTTAAGCGGCATATTGATGAACTGAAAGACGCGCTAAAACGACCCTGTGACGTCGAACTTGTTGTCGGTGCGATTGCCCAGATTGCGCTGCGTGGAGCGTCATGGATGTCCTAGAGCGTGAATGCGCACGTGTACGTGCACACGAATCATGTTCACGTCAATGTTCGCGTGTCTAGAGAGTCTAATAAAACGTCTGTTTCGCCGAGTCTAGACTTATTACTGCTAACGATGGCTACTGAGGTTAGGCGTGCGGCGCTTGGCGAGGAGGGTAGCGACGAGCTGGCGGTGATCAAGTCAGCTATTGACGCGCTTTCCTCACGAACCATGTCAAGGCTGCGGACTTCCTTGAGTGTCAAGGGTCATATCGTGCCCGCCAAGGTTGGCGGTCGTGGAAGTGTCTTACCGCCCATTGCGGCTACGTTTTGTCTTGGCCGGTGCGATGATGATGTACAGCGAGCAATCTATGTCTCACAGCTCGTACCCATTTACGGGCTTATGGAATTGCGAGACGAGGAGGATCGGCATGATGTCGTGACGCATGTTCGGGTGCACGTCGATACTGACGAGGCGGCGCAGATGGGCGTACAACTATTAGAGGTGCTGGAGCTGGAGACTGGCGAGAAAGACAAGACGGAGGCGATTGGCTGGACTATACTGGTGCTTTTTGAGGCGCCAGCTGACGCGTGGGAGCGGATTCATTTATGGAAACGCGCGTTTGGCATTACGCTTGCGTGTGGTCATGCGCTCAGGACCCCATTCTACACGACGTACGCGTTGAATAGCGCGGCGACGGAGAGTGTATCGCTATCGTTCAAGAGAAGACATGCCCTCGCTTCTCGCGGGTACGTTGCTTTGCATGACGCTCGTGTTGACAAGTGGGATGATCGTTGGTTTAGCCAAGAGTTGCCGCGGGAGAGCGGCTTGTCTTATCGTTCACGCTTAACAACGTGCGTGCCACGATTGACGGAAGCTTTTGGCATACTTCAAGGTCATTCCTGTCGTCACGATGATTCGTATCGTTTTGATCGCATCGTGAACTCGGGCATTGACGAGGAGAGGAACGCTGGCGCCGTCTATCTCATTGATGAGGCTGGCATGAACGTGCGTGCTATTCGTGAGATTGTGTGCTCGGATGCTTTCGCAGCGCAGCTTGTCGAAGACGCCGAGTGGCAAGATCCGCCATCAGCACCGCGACCGCCAAGCTTTCACTTGCCAGCTGTTGGTTCGGCGACGGCAACGGGGATTGTAGCCAGTTGGGTGGACGACCTGCTTTCTAAATGTGCTCGTGATTTGGATTGCGTGTGTAAGATGCATGATTTTCTTCTCACGCCGCGCCTGCTTGACTGGTAATGAGCCGCTTGGATTCTGTGCGCGTGGATGTTGGAATAAATGCCTGATGGACTGTTAGTGTCTGTCATACACGCGGCTCGCAATCATGGAACGGGTACTGGCGAACTTGTCTCTGCTGGCTCGCGAGCGACAGGGCCTACAGTGCGCTGGACATGTTTTAGCCTGTGAGGATGGCTGTTTCTTGATGCCAATCGCGAATATGTTCAACTTGGGCTCGATCGATTCGACGGAAGCGAGGTCAATCTTCTTGGCTGAGATTGAACCAATTTACGGTTGGTTGGGTCTACGCAAAAAGGAGCTTAAGTTTGACATGTTTACGACGGCTCGCTTGAATGTGGCAACGACGGCAGCTCTTAACGTGGGCGTGAAAATTTTGCGCGTTATTGAGCTCCAGTGTAACGATGACGTGGGTGTACCAAGTCTGTCATTGCTTGTGCTTTTTGAGGCTTCATCTCAAGCGTGGCCTGACCTGGCATCTTGGCGTTATGCATTTGCCATGACGGCGGTTTGTGGCATCAGAGCGGGTGTTGATGAAGTGCTGGTAGCTCACGAGTCAAGATGGCGTTTGTCATTATCGAAAGATCGACAGATTCTGGAACTCACGTCAAAGGAAGGTGCAGGAGCAAAGGTGGCAGAAGGTGGGATCGAGACTCGAGGCGTTAGTGTCAAGCTTGCGGAACAGGAGACGATCGCAGAAGTCATACCTGACGTTGTGCGAGTCAAGACACGCTTCACGTCATTGTCGTTTAACGAGAGCAACATTTTACACGATCCACAAGCAAGAGTTCGTGTGGATAAAAGCTACGCTTTCGAAACTGTCCGTCACGCTCGAATTTTAGCAAATTCTAACGATGCATTAGTTTCTGTTGAGGCGTCTTCTTTTCCCACTCCATCCACAGATACTTCTTCTACTGTTCTGGCTTTACGCGCCGTGCCTGAGCTAGTGTGTAGTGACATGTTTCGTGCGCAGATCGTGCTTGACTCTCGTCATCCTGACAATTTTCGACCACGAGAATCTGCCAAGGCTGGTTCTGCCCGTGGCACTTTGATCTTTGTGCAATGGCTTGATGGCCTTTTAGACCGTTGTGACTTAGATAGTGACTGCGTTGATGCACTTGTGGAGGCGTTGTTGCCGAGCGAGCGTGTCGTGGTGAAGCTTAATAGACCGTGATGCGTTGTTTTGTGTGATTACACTGGTTATGGACTTGGTGACATCGCTTCTTCATGCCTACGCGGGTATGCGAGTTGATGGCTTTATCTCACGCGGCTTGTCTGGTGGGGTTGGTATTGATATTGACGTGGTTCATTATTCTCTCGTTTGCACTTTCGGCGAAAACGATGATTGGGGTATTTTTCTTTGCAAATTGCCCGTCATTAAGGGTTACTGCCGCGTGCTTGACTTGGAACGTGAGTTTGATCTTCGTTCAGATATTATGATTTTTATGCGTTATGGGTTTGCACTCGAGACTCTGGCTACGATCGAGATTGTTCGTTACGTGTGTGAGGCGGACGATACGACGCAAGTGTATGTTTACGTGAAGGCTCTCTTGGATAGTGTGAATAGGGCGGATTGGACGAGGGCGTTCCATCTTGTCTTGGTTACGCTCGGCGCAGACACGCCCGTGGACAAGTTGCCATTAGGAGGCGTCGAGCCTAGTGAGTATATTCGAAATTATGTCACGATATCTCCGCGCGCGCGAGACTCGACAACTTGGTCCTTTCCTCTCGACTCTCGTATCGATGTTAACGGGGAAGCCGCGCCCTACAGGCTATACGAGCCAGCTTTTCTCGTCTTGTCCGGACCAATTTCAACGATTATTATTTCTGGTGAGCGACGCACGTGTTATCGTTTTACGCTCGGTTGTCCAGTGCTAGGTGGATTGATCTCTCCAATGCGTGATCGGCGCGTCGTCGCGTTGGGCAAAACTCGCAGGAACGATGACGTGAACGTGGTTGGTGTCGTTGTGGTCACGTGCGCATTTGAGCAGCAGTTACGCGAAGTTCCTACCAAACCAACGCTCACATATAAACGCAGCCTACTTAGGACGGGTGCATTATTTAGTGGCGTTCCAGTACGGTGTCTTGCCACGACTTACGAGTGGCCTGAACCATTATACGCGTTCATCGCGAACCGAGCTAAATCATTGGACATCACGGGCATTAATAATTGGCGTGATTTGGCGCATGATTGCTTGAGCATTGTTACAGCGTCAGCTTGAGAAAATGGAGCATCGAGTCGACACGAGCATTGCTGCAGCCTCGACTGGGGCCGTTGACACGTTCCCCTTGACGACATTTTCCGGCATGAAGGTGCGACTACGAGACAATTGGGTGCAACCAGAAAGTGAGTACAAGGCGCTACTCATCCGCGACTTGCGCCTTTCTACAGCACCAGCTCCACACGACATTCAGGTACCAATTGGTGAGGATTTTGTCACTGACTTATCGTCCTGTGCAAACATTTGGGCAGCTGCGAATGCATCTAGTTTACCTTGGATCGCGATTGGTAGTGTCGTGAATGCTAACGCTGGCTGGCCAATTGCCACGTCAACGAGTTTGACAAGTGGGAATGGATGCGTGTTTCGTCTTTTTAATCACAGTCGTATCGGTAAAGATATTCTATCGTCTGTCTCGTGGGAACCTATTGGGGTGACGGACTCGCGATGGTTCTCGCAAAACGTGCCATTAGCCGATACGGGTTGGGTTAATCGGTTGGGAGCCGGTCTGAGGGCTGCTGGTTTTATCGAGAGCGAGACGCCTGATAGATGGACATTCTCGACTAGTGAGGCTTTTACCGTGACTACAAATAGCCCGGATGGTAAGGCTGGATGGCTGGCGAATGCTCTTTTGGAATCGATCGGTTTTCAGGTTTCCCAGACGTCTGTATCGTTTTTCAAGCGCAATGGCGATATGTTCACGGCTTGGGCGATGTTAATACCTCGAGTACATGCATTTAACTTGGGCTGGCCTGTCCCGTTTTTGGAGCGACTAAATGTTTCTTTTGACTCAATTACTTCGTCTATGCCATTTGGTTCGTCTGAATACGATACGACTCACGCAGTCGGAGGGGTGATTGTCTCGATGGACACGATTATCGCGAGGCTACCTAGGACTCGTGGTGACGTGGATTTATACGTGATACCATGGTCGAGTCGCAACACTGCGATTACGAGTGCCAGTATTGAGCGTGTCATTGCTAGTCTTTCTAATCCAGGTTACGGATGTAGTTTATCTTTTGGTTGGAGCGTGCTACCCGACACTCCCGTAACGGCGGATGGCGTGTCGTACCCAGAAATTACAAGCCACTTGACTCGTGAGGTTGATACGAATCGCGAGTTTTCATCCAGCATGATTGGGCCATTACTGCCTAGCTTACGTGGCCTCGGCATTATGATAACGACACAAGTTCAGTCTTACGATGATATTAAGTTCATTATTGACGATTATGACGCGTACGATTTACCGAGCTTTGCCGAGGTAGCGGGGCCTTGGGGAAAGGTTAATGAACGTGGCGAGGTCAGCGCTCAGTCTCCAGTGATGGCGGTGAAGTTGACCCGCGGCGACACGACCAAACTTGTCCCGTTGTTAGTTTGCTTCGAAACGATGCATGGGCCGTGGGCAGATAGGGATGATGTGCTTTTACTAAAGTATCCCTATAACGTTTCTATTTGCGAACAATTGTCAAACAATCAAAGCTTGAAACGCGCCATGGCTGAGGTGTCTGGTGGGGTCGTCAATTGGCGTCCAAAAGCACCTACAATGACGGGTCTTGATGAGATTCGGATGCCAAGAAACGTCGCCAATATGACTGTAGAATTAATATTTAATTATAGCGGTTTTGACAACGAGCTCGGGTTTGCTGGTCTGACGGTCGCTAGTCGTGTTGGCTACGCGGAGGCGGGCCTTGAATTTTCCTTTACGCGGCAAGCGAGTGTTGGACATCGCACATGGGATTTATTTCTTGTCAGTAATGGCGAGTCTGTCGAGGTGAATGGCCGGCCGTCGAGTCGATTAGCTACGTTTAGCTGTTCTACACAAGCAGTCGATTCGAGTTTGTCCGTTCCCGTCTCTATCCTAACCGAGACAGGCACGGTGACGGCTAATGTGCCACTATTAGCTCCACTCGGCTCGTTACGTGTATCAGCCAATGGGAAGCGTATTTTGGGCCGATTTCGACCACGCGCTGGGCCGTTTGCTTTATTTTTGGCACCATCTTTTTGTCAAGTCAAGAGTACAAGTGGTTATAATGACACGTTTCGTGTCTCTACTTCAATTCCGATCGCGTTCACGGCCTCTCGAGTTTGTCAGTCCTTTCGTCTACGTTTTGAAGAATGAGTGCCGAGGAGTTTGTGCTCGATACGTCTGTTGATAGTGGTCACCTTGTTGCCGTGAACAGAGTGGAAATGGGAGGCTCTATTTTTACGATTACGCTGCGCGACAGGAGCGCGAACGCTAGGCGCGTGACTATTGACAGGCTTTCTCTTCGTAATGCCCCAACATACAAGGATTTTCAAGGCACGTTTGTTGATGCGGATCCTTCGTTGGACGCTCCTGAAATTACGTTTTGGACGCGTGTTGGAAACTCTCCTTGGGTTGGGCATTCCCTCTCGCTCGGTCACTACTCGTTATCACGTGCTCTGCAGGACACCGATTGGATCCTAAACGAGCCATACGTCCAATCGTTTTACACTAAGTTCGCGACAGAAGCTGGACTCGATGCTCCCGCTATCTCATCTCGGTCTGTCGTGTCAAAAACGAGTGCTAGCCTCTCGTTTTCGAATCCAACGACTGGCACGCTATCGACCGCTTCTAGGTACGTTCGCGCCATGATGGGCATTGTCGAGACACCTTTATGTTATGTGTTTGAACGTGATAAGTTACTTGTCGCGCCACAGCGCTACGACTTGATAGGGTTAGATGGCGTTATGCCAGTTGTCGTCAATGGCCGTGAAACTAATGTTCTCGCTACCACCGTTTACGAACCCAGGATGGTGACTAAACTCGACCCGACAATTACGACATCGTCAGAGAGAGGTTCTTACGTGGCCGAGGTGGGCACAGTTTATACACGTCTATCATTTGCAAGGCTATCATTCTCGCTCGTTCCGAGCACGCTCTCGTTCACGTTGGCTATTGTGCCTAGTGGCACGAGTGTTACGCGCGATATTGGTGGTCGCCTGTTAGTGCGGCCCATGAACTATGATGCCGCTAGTAGCTTAGCACTTGGAAACGTTAAGGTGACAAGCTGAACATTTCGTGTGACTCGAGCATTATTTGTAACTTGCGCACTCGTTCCTAGCGAGGTGCGATAACTTGTATAATAAACGTTAAACGCTAGTAACTTGGCATTTACGCGTGTTGTCATGGATTTTCGACATGGTGGCAACAGACCGTTTCATGACAGACGTGAACTAGCACTGGGTGTCAATCGTGACGATGCAAGGCTAGAGTCGTTCGCGTACCCGTCCATTTCCTCGCTCCCCAGTGGTCACGACATTAGGCTAACCAACAATGACTATCAGCTAGATGCCACGGCTCGTGCTCGCTATGGTAATGGGATTCATCGCGCTAGACTCCAGCCAGAGGGACGAGTTGATCAGCGGCCAGCCGCGGATTTCACACTAGCCTCGCCTCGCGAGCAGTTTGATGCGTGGCCAGATGAGCGCAAGCTTTTCCCAACGCGCTACTCGGGTCATGGTGGCCGCCCGATATATGCGGCGATGGCTCGAGGGCTCGTGCGCGACGGTAACGACTTCACGTCTCGTGATTCCTTTCGGTACGCCAATGGTATAGTTCCGACAAGTCGTATTGACGGAATGTTGCCTAGTGCTACCGATTATTTGTTGGGACCACAAGTCGCACAATTGATGAATCAGTTTCCACGCGTAGACTCGCTCAACGTTTCGACGCTCGTTAGAGGTGATATAATGACGCCGAGCGCGCGCTTTAACAAGCCGTGGTAATGTTTTCGACATTTGGGGTGACAGAGGAGGATGAGGACACGTTAGTCGCATTGACGGCAGCTTTGCTAGCGCTGCGTGCTCAGCGTTCTTCATCTTCACTTGCTGATGGTGCGGACTTCGCTTCACGCGCGGATGAAGCAGTCGAGTTAATCATAACACGAGATATTGACGACATTCTAACGGCCAGAAAATCTTTACTAATCGCAAAAGATGAGAACGTGGACGAGGAGATGCCTTCTTCTTCTTCGACCTCTAACGTCATTTCTATCGAGGAATTATGTGTCGCTCGAAGTGTTGATGCACTAGCGCCTCAGGCAGCGGAAGAGTCTTCCCTCGCGGGCTATCTCGTCCCGGCTGCTATTGGGCTAGTCGGCGCCTACGCCTTCTTCGTGGCGCGTGGAGCCCGCGCATCTATTAATGTCGCTCGTCAACTTCCCCAAGCGGCTCTATTATCCGCCGTGAAATACTTTAAGGAGCTCAACGATGCCGTTTCTATGCAGGCCTCGCAGCAGCAGCAGCAGCAGCAACCGCAGCAACTCGCGGACGCGTTTATGCCTAACGACGCGCCCCATGACCCTGATGCGACGCCTATGTCTATTGCCTTGATGGAGAGAAGTGTGATGCCGGCTTTGCTAGCAGTCGAGGCCACTGTCTCTGTTGGCAATGCACTAGTGTCAGTCGAGACGTTGGCTAGAGCGGCTAGTGTGGGGTCAAGCCTCATAGAAATGATTGATGGTTACGCCGACGAGCTGGACTCGAGCGATAGTTTACCACTCGAGATTGGGGCGGCTCGCACCTTATCGACACTCACTGGGACCGCTACAAGTGTGGAGACGATCCCGTTACATGAGGCGTCCGTTATTGCTAATGTTAACGTTGAGCAAGTGATGCCGACTCACGTTCCTCTTGATGCGCTAATATTATCACGCGCCAGTGGTTCGCAAGGTGCCATAGCGGGAGTGCGAGTTGAGACCGAGGGTTCACGAGCATCTCTTACGTGGGTCCCGTTTAGGCTGCGTGATTCTGTCGTTTTGCTCAACAATGAAACGGTGGGACGTTTATTGTTTATTGGCACGGAAGAAATGCCGCGGATGGCGAGAATTCGTGGTCTTGATAGAAACATTGGCTTAGAAGCAAGTGTCGTGAACTACGTGCATGGTTTAGCGCGCCCAATAGAGGCAACACACGCTATAGACGTCCATGATCGCGCGAGTGTAGAGTCGCTCGTGGATTCAGCTAGATCATTAGCACGCGCAAGGCCGCCAGTATCGGGCACGAGTACGTCACCGTCAAGCCTGGAACTATACGAGCTACTTTCGCTCCTTTTACCCGGAGAGACTAGTTTTGAACTCGATAGTTCTAACATTATTGACATATTGTCTCGTGAGGCACTATTCCGCGACCTGGACACGATTGGTTCGCCGGCCGACGACTTTCAATCACATGTCGTTCAATCTAACGGCTCTAGGCAGCCGTTGTACGAGGCTCGCGTCATGCGTATGGATGAACGTGCATTGTCGACAATTGTCGAGGGGATGGATCAAGCTACGCACGTTTCGCTGATTGTTTTTGATGCACGAATGACTAGTTTTACGTTTCGCGACGTTAGTATGCGCAATTTTGATAGACGCATTGATGTGGAAATTGTTTTTGATTCATCTGATCGTGTTGGTCGCATCGTTGGGTGGAGTGGGACGGCTGCGATGCATGATCCAGACGCGCCGTTCGTGCATCGTCGTTTAATTCGCTTAACAATTCCTGTCCCTTCAAGCCGTTTTTTATCACTAGATGGTCATCTTATGGCGCTAGAACGATCCCTGTCAGTCCTAGGCGATCTCGTCGAAAGTGGGCCGACGGCGCAGCCTAACGCGCACGCTTTAGACAACGTTACAGCGACGCTTCGACAAGAGGACATCCAGACTTATGGTTCATTGTTGGCCTCGTCATTTCGCGCGAGACTAGAATTAGCTCGAGAGCAGGGGCCGTCTATAGCCAGTCAGCAGCGATTAGCGGCACCACGGTTGCTTCAGCCGGAAGAGATCTCGTCAATCGTTCGTATGCATCAAGTCACGCAAGCGTCAACGATCGAGTCTACGATGGAACGAGAAGGCGTCTTAACGACTAGAACGTCGAGCACTCGTCGTGCGTTAAGCACGTCAATTTTGTTTAATCGCGCGCACTTGATATCTTTGCTTAATGCTGCGACATTAGACTCTAACTTGGACACGCGAGCTTCGGGGTTTCGTGACCTGTTGTTGAACGTCGCGATGCGCGTGGCCATGTCGTTGCCCGCGAGAAAGCGTGCTGAAATGTTGCACATGATTCGGCTCATAGCGAGTAGCCAAATGTCTACGAGCGACATTCAACGTGTTGTCTCGCGTGTAGAGGCGATGCTCAAGAATAAATAATAATCGTGATACTGGACGAAACTTTATTTTCGCGATTCAAATACATTACAGACGAGTAGTGATACATCGAGCACTTGGGTTTCGCTGCTAGGCACTGGGATAGCGTCACGTGGACCAGCCCATAGCGTGACACCGCGCGTCGCGTTATTTGTCGGTAAAGTAATGTTATAGGGAACATCCATATACAAGTCGTGTAGATTTACGCCACGCGACAGGTAGGTTACTTGTATACCACGAAATGAGACTCTAGCTTCTTGTCGCCGTGTAATTGAGGAACTATCATCGCTTTCTTCTAGTAAGGCGATGCACGAGCTTGGCATTCCGTTGAGACTAAATCCAGGTATATCCGTATGTAGGAACCATGGCCGAGACAGCACGTTATTTAGTTTCAAGTTAATGAGCCAAGTATAAGTGTTCGTTCTGACGAGACCAATATTGGCGAGTAAGTTCATGTCACAATTCGTGGGTACCACGTAGAAAAATGTAGTGCGTGGTTTATCGTACGACATGTCATCTACCTGTGAACGCATCTCAAACGCGATCCTGTTACCGCGTTTGGCGGCGGGTCCGGGAAGTATCCCTGTCGTGCTCTCGAGCAACAAGTCAATTACCTTCGCGATCGAGGTAGCATATGGGTAAGCTATCTTGACAGTCACGGCCTGTCCGGTATTCCAGTACAAGTGAGCCACATTTCTCGTCGAGTTACCTAGCTGGGGGTCTTCAGTAACGTCAGCCGAAACGAACGTGCAATCAATTCCAGTCGTCGAGAATTGCGTTCCATCTGCATAAAAGAGATGTAGTTTGGCCGTAAACGTGAATGGCGCTGCTTCCTCAATCTGTGTATCGCGACGAACGCAACTCACGTCACTTATAGTTAGCGAGTGTGGATTAAATCCAAATACGTGCTCAACCTTAAAGGCAGGTAGCGAGACATTGCTCGTCGTGACTCGCGGTCCACTCAGGGAATCGCTGCGACAGTAGAGACTTGGTATCTCCTCACTCGGCTCGAGGCCCCTTTTCAAGACCCGTAACATGGCCGCGTAATACGCGGATGTTGTTGTCATGGTTCGAGAAAGTCTAGGGACTCACTCTCCAGTGCTAGTAGCGCTTCATTAATGAACCTATCTTGTGATGCCGGCCTTTCCTCACACTCTGCATTTACGTCACTTGATTGCGTTAATTCATCCGCGATACTTGCTCTTTGTTCACTAAAATTCCTGTATTGCTCGGCGACGAATGCTGACACGATTTGTGGCGTCGTGACTGGAAGTTTATTGCACTTTTTCGTTGGTTTTTTTACTCCAGCCGCTCTTTGCGCTTTTCCAAGTCGTTGCCTTGGGGCAGTAATGTCCAGTGTCTCTTTATCAAGGCTCCACTTGAAAGTTCGTTTCATTTCTTTCTCGTACTCGAAATAAGCGGTCGTCATCTCGTCTCGTCTATTCACGCCATCATCAAACGTGTCGTCGCCGTAGCCTGATTGACTCCGTGCGGTTGCTTGATGTCGTGGCTTGGACGAGTGCGTGCCGCGTGCCATGATGGTCGACAAGTCGTACGCTAGAGCAAGTGTAGAGCCGTCAATTGGTCTCGGGTGTTTACCTTTCAGCTGCAATACAACGGCATTACAGCGCTCCATCGAGAGTGCGCCGAGCGCGATCACACCACAACAATTTGTCATAAAGTAACGCGTCGTGCCACGCGAGAGAGCATCTAGCATGCTATAGCTTTGAACGGTCCCACGCTCCTCAATTAGGCATAGCGTTACGTGTCGCTTGAGATGTGGCCTGTTGGCGACACGAATGAGGCGTTCCTGAGGGCAGGCAATTAGCTCTAGGCCAATATTCGTGATGGTCGATTTTTCTCGTCCGTTGACGTTGACACTAATCACGTAGAGAATGCAGTGATACTCGGGTAGCGTCGATTTAATGATGGCATTAATGGATGACAATAGTACGAGGATAGTCTCTTTGCACACGTTAACTGAAGCGGCCATGCTCAAGGCCTGACATAGCGACACGTAAACTGCATGCACTTCGTGCGGTTCTTGTTCCGTGACTTGAAGTCCCTCACTCGTAGTCAGTGTCATGGCGTTCAATAGGCGCGATTGACTCATTATACCGCGTTGCTTAATGAATGAATAACGCGAGACAAGGCAATAACGTTCGCTTTTCTGGCCTGTCTTCGAAGAGTGTCGACGGACGCCGGGTCCCGAAATGGAGCTGACGTTAAGACTTCCCTAATCGACGGTAGCTTGTCTCGTTGACCTGTCCACATCGATGACACTACGTGATTTCTTTGGCGATGCTTTATATTGCCTTTTATGGCACCGCGACCTCGCAATGACTTAATCCCTCGCGTTATTCGTGATGGAATGCTGGACGTTGGCTTTAGGCGAGACAATAGGCTAGTCGTCTTTAGCGTTGGTATTTTACTCGGCGCTGGTATTGAAGTTTTCGTCTTCACGCTAGGCGCGTTCAGCGAGCTCGGCTTGCCTATGGGTACAGGAATTTTGCTTGGCCTTGCCGCGGCAATAACGGGTGTTGTTTTACTCGCCCCTGCTGACGAGAGGCTAGTGTCGCTTTTTTTCGTCTTGTAGCGCTCGTAAAGCGAAGAACCTATCTTTGCCGCTCCCATAATGCCAAGCAGAACGCCCGGTGCGATAAGCCCTTTTGCAGCATCGTTTGAACTAGTCGAGGCTTGCTGCTGCTGCTGCTGCTGCTGCTGCTGTAACGCGATTTGCTCGTCATCGGGCATCTCGTCCGGCTCTCCACGGCCGACACGCTTTCGCCGACTGCCGGGTTTGCGCGCGACAGAAAACATGGTGCGTGCGCAATGAAAGACATTATTCATTGTTACGTAGCTTTATTTGTTAGGTCAAGTATAGTTAGCGCGATCGCCACCTGGATAGAGCCCCAGATAAGTTTGACATGATACCACCGTTTTTTCTAATAGATGAGAAGGCAGTGTTGGCAGCCCTCGAGAGGTTACCAAGCGTGCTTAATTTCGGTGTAGGCGCGGCGGCGTGAAAGGCAGCTATTGAGTTCGGCGTAATGGCGCGTGATCCCTTGGACGTCTTCGGCGTGACTGCCTTGAAAGCGGTGTTCCTAGCCGCACGAGTCACGTCATTGACCATGTCTTTCGCGACAGCGCGTCCCGCCTGCAAGTCCGCCCCGACCGTTTTCACGGCTGATTTGACGTTATTGGCCGCCTTGGAGACGGCTGCTTTGACGGCCTTGGATCCTTTGTAGGCTTTATAGGCAGCATAGCCGCCTGTCGCCAGAGCGGCAAGCGGCCCTATGGCCTTTAGCGTGTTTCCCACGTGATCCGTCTGTGGCTGGACGTTGACTACAATCTTTTGTTCACGCTGAGCTTTTCCCTCGTTCGTCTCGTCAGCTTGCTTCTCAGCACCGTCTCCTCTGCCGCGTCTGCGTCTTTGCCGTGGTCGTCGTCCTCCCCCTTTATACAAGCGCCACTTTGCCATGACCGTCTAACGTGCTCAACGACGACCGCCGCCTCGCTTGAGCCCGCCGCCTCGCTTGATCCCGCCGCCTCGCTTGAGTCCGCCGCCTCGCTTGATTCCTTTCCCGTAAATTGGCACTGGTGTGCCCTCGAGAATTGGTGCGTTGCTGGCGCGTGTCGACGTCAATGAACCACCGGTAGTCACCACGTATGGATTCACGCGGCTCTTGCCTCGTCCAGTTCGGTGTACTTTACCACCCACTACGGGCCCGCTTCCGGACTGAGCTGCAACGATAGAACGAAGCGAACGTTGTCTCTGGCCCCTGCCACCAAACAGCGAGCCTAACAGCCCTGGTATGAGCCCAGCGATAATATTCATTTTGTCAGCTAGACACGCTCATAAATGAAAAGCAGCGAAATGTGGCACACTATATTGTGGGGTTTGCTTTTGCTCAAAGCCAAGAAAGAAAACTCACTAAGCTTTCCCTTAATTGCGTCTAGCGCGGTTGGAATTGCGTATCCAATTGTAGCCTCGAGAGCGGGTCGCGCCATCATTTTTAGACCACTTTTTAGAAAGCCTCCAATCGCTGCTCCCCAACCGCCTCGACCACGCACTCGTTTGACGCTCGTTTTCCGCATCATGGACGTTGTCTATCAAGGCGTCACTAAGGCGGCAAAAGACTTAGTGACTAATTTATTCAGAAACGGCGTGTCGCACATTAATCCAGTGTTGCCAACGGTTCCACGCATTTTAGTAATCGGTAGTAGTGGTGATGGAAAGACGTCAAACGTGCTACCGAGTCTTTTGGGTGGCATTCTAGGCCCAATCTCGGCGCACAGGCCAAGCGCGTCTAGTCAAGATAATAGTGTTAACGCCGAGGCACCCGCTAACGAACCGGACGATGAACGCGCGGGGCCGACGGTGAAGAAACGCAAGACAACAGGTACGCGTGTTCCTCGTCCCGTCTACTATGTATGTGACGAAGGACCAGTCGATAATAACACCACCATGAAGTCACGATTTGAGCGTGGCATGGCTGCTGTGGCTGACACGTTCAAGGGGCAAGTTGTCAATTTTACTGACCTTCAAGCGTTACTAGAACAGGAAGACATACCACTACGTGGCGCCGTAATTGTTATTGAGGATTTGGACTTACTAACCGTTCAGGTCTCGAGCAGTGTCGCTACAAAGCGCCTAAATCTACTGTCCACGCTCGTCAACAAGTATGCAAATGCTCAGGGGATAACGCTAATAACAACGACTCAGAGTCATGGGGAAGACAGAACGTCAGCACAGGGTAAACGAAACATGCAGCTAAAGCGAGGTCATAACGTTTACATTGGAACGACTGAATCCATCAAGTACCTCGGGAACCAGCAACGAGGCGACAACGACACGCTTGGCGCGGCCATGACTCTCTCTCGAGCTATTCAAGAAGCCATTAACGTCATACGGCAAGGTGGAGAGTCAAAAGACGAGAGTGATAACGCGGAAGTAATACAGACAAACGACATTATATCAATCCCGTGGATTGTTCGGTTACACAATAACAAGGACTCGCTCTTGGCTGTACCCATTTCAGAAACGACTACCCCAGCGCAATGAGCACGACTGACCCCACGGCCGCGCGTGTGCGAAATCTCGTGCTCGGTTCTTATCTGACCAATGATCGCGCGAAATATGCAACGATACGTGCTCCAGGTCTCGAGTCCACTAACGTTGACAAGGCGGAAGAATTCGCTCGATACTATAATCGACTGAGTGGGCTTGGGCTGCCATACCCTCAAGTTTCGCTACGTGGTCAACTACCAGGTTTTCCCACGACCGTGTCTGAAAATCCGCTTGCAATCTATACAGACGCGAGGCTACGAACACTAGGCTCACTATCGCCCAGGGACATGGTCACACCAACGCATGCGTCCACGTTTAAGGGGCAGTTTGCCGTGCTCGCTAATGAAAACGCGTTGAGTGGTGGACTAAAGCTACCCGGCTCTAAGCTCATACAGCCAGAACGGGATTCTCTTAAAAGTCAAATGCGCGAAGCCGTCGGCACTAGACTGTCGTCACGTGGCTTTCGTTTCTCGTAAGAGTAAACATGATGGATAACATTGAAATTGGGGCAACGCGTGGCGGAGAAGGAACCTACGACTCGACGATTGATAATGCGCTCGGCGGCTTTGAGGGATATCTAGGAGCCATGCCATATGATTTGTTCGCGTCTACTGATTTCATCGAGGCGTTTAGCGTCTCGTCATGTCGCGAGGGGAGGCGTCTCGTGGTGTTAAACTCTGCTTCCTCCGAGTCCAACGGTGAACATTGGATCGCCTTATTTCGCCACGAGGGTATGCCTAGTAATTGTGTCAAGGTCTTTGACCCGCTCGGTACCATTGCCATCGATGCAATACCAACACAAATTAAGAATGGAGCACTAACCGGTAAGCTTATGGACACGCTCGAAAGTATTAATCTAGTGATTGTTGACGCCAGTAAAGCGTACCAACTCTCGAGCGGTGACAGTTGTGGAAAAATGGTTATCCTATTTGCTCAATTCCTATTCTCGAGACAAGTTATTAACCCCGGGGCAGCCATATTTCGCGAGTTTGAGCTTGAGCGTGCTTTAAGGCCGGCGCTATCCGACTCGGAGGCTAGCATAAACGAGACCTCATTAGCCTTGTGGAACAAGACGCATGGATCGACAATTCCTAACAGAGAGGCAGCCGGCGCGAGCTAATGCAGTCGTGTATGACAGGCCGAAAGAACCACTCGACTATCGGCAGCCATACGCCTCCGTCGCAATGGTGACCAATACTACTAATCTGATGCGCGGCAAGTACTCAGACATTAACGCAGGTCGACCGGTAGTAGTCGACTCGGCACAGCGTGATAGCATTCATCGAATGTACATCGTCGCACGCAAGATGGACGAGGCGTGGGCGAGGGCGCAAGCACTAGCGTCGCAATAGGCAAAAGCGTCGCCACTTACCAAGTTTCTTCTGCCATGGAAATTTCGATGGCGGCCTTGAGCGCCGATTGGGCGTGTTCGCGTTCAACTTTCCGATGAGCACTTGCTTGTACTTCACTTCGTGTTGGCAATAAATTATTAATAATGCTTGAACCGTTTGGTATTACGTCTCCAGTGACTGTGACCCGACCCGTAGACGGTACCGCCGGGCGCATGTGTCGTCTCGTCATAAACTTTGCCGCTTTAACGCCACTCGTTGTGGTGAAAGCGACACGCCACGTTATTGGGTAGCCAGCTCTACGCTCACGTTCACCAGGCGGCAAGTGTGAGTAATGCGTCTTAACGATTTTGGCTAACTCTGCTTGAACTCTAGCGTGATGAGCCGCTAGCTCGGCTTGCGTGAATGATTGCGCTGGATCTGGCATATCCGAGGGAAAAGATAGACCTAGAGCGCAAAGAAACGTGTGCAACGAGACTTGCTTCGTGTTAGCACCCTTACAGGCACTCTTGTACGGACGACAGGCAACTAGTGTGGCATACATTTCCTCCGCAATAAGCTCTCGTACCATGTCATTCGTCGACTTTAGTGGGCGGCAGGACCAGCTAACCACTGCCGAGCAAATTGTTTCATTCGAGAAACCGTGCGACTTGATCGTTTCCAAGTGCGCTAGAGTGTTCTCGTCATCGACATTGGCGATAATGTTCTTGGCCATTGTAAGCTTATCGTTCCATTCGGTGGGCGGGAGGTTTCGCGTAAGCCGGAACGCTAGGACGTGTAGCACGCTCACGCTAAGGTGAATGTCCTCTATAGACACGTTAGCCAGACTCTCAAGTTTGTCTAGCATTTTTTCAACCGCCTTGGCCTCGAAGAGGCCGTAAAATTTCTTACCAACGTAAAAAGCCAAGTCAATCGTTGCCCCACTCGTCTCGTCCGTAGTAAACATACGAAGGACGTCTGTCGTGGCGTCATATGTCGCTTGTCGACGCGACCCATCGGCATTCTTTACTCCATGTAACTCTAGGAATTCCTTGTACTGACTATCGGACAGTATTGCGTGGCAGCTATCAGTATCTCTCGCGAAAGAAGTTGGGAAACACTCGATAGGCAAATCATTGGAGATATCGTGGAGCAAGTCAAGTCCCTTTCCGACGCGCCACGTTTGGTATGATCGCGCGTCTGGTGGTATTAACTCATCAACTGTTGCACAAATCTCGCCAATCATCTCATGCGTACGTGACGTTATTTTGCTAAAGTTCCAAATCATTCCTTCACGCGGCGGTATGCCGCGCTTCTTGCGTCTCGTAACTACACACGTGGAAGAAATGTTAAACGTTTTACCACGATTCTTAACTTGTAAGTTAAGAGCACGACGAAGTTTTTCCTTAAATGCAGTAATCTCATCGTCTCGCGAGACTAATGGACCGAATTGAGCCAACTCAACCTCGCCAATCTCGGCTAACGGCTCATGCCACGCATTCGGCATATCTGCGTGAAGTGTTGGCGTTCCATGTGCACGATTCAATTCCAAACATGCTCGCTCGATTTCCTCCTCCGTCATACGCTCACGCAATAAACAATTGTCGCCATCACAGTCGATCATGTCCGTTGACAGCCAGGGCGAACTCGTAGGCTCACCGATATGCCAACTATCGATATGATTCTGTGAGCGCTGCCCCATCTTCCCACAAAAAGAATTGGCAAGATTTTTTATGATTGTTCGTATGACCATGAAATGACTCTTTGGATCGCCGTTTGCCTGCGCTTCCATCGTCTGTTTTAGTTTCTCGAGCGTTTGCCCATAGTCGCGCGCCAACGGCCAAGCATTTGCGTGATCGCACACAAAACTAAGTGAGTGCTTGAAAAACTTTATCGAGTATCCCCAACGAGCCGCGATAGCTACGTGGTGTAGATTCATCAAACCCACATATGGCTGCTTTTCCCACACCGTGACACCATCAAGTTTGAATGGAATTGGGACAAAATTAGACATGCGCGGCCAAAAAGACTTGGCTGGCGGCAAGCATTCAACGACAAATGTCCCAAAATTAAATGGTTTTTTCCGCGATTCAGCGAAATTCCCTCGGCTTTTGCGAACAAATTCTTCCATTACGAGCAAATCGTCGTCAGTGGTGCGCCGAAATGGTCCCTTTGGCATGTTCTCACACATTGCTTGTCCGTACGCACCGCTAATATCAAGTGTAACAAGCCGATCCTCGTCCTTAAACACGTGCACGAATGGCAGCCTAAAGAGACCAGGTAGAGCACCAAAATGTCGTGCGTTAGCAAGACAACCGAGAAAGCGCTCGACAAGAGACCGTTTCATAAACATGCCTTGTTTCGTCACAGTACACATACCGCCGAAAGCAGTCTGCGTGAAAGCATGCTTAAATCCATCACTCGCTGGAGTGACGACTGTAACATCCGTGTTGAGTAGCTGTCCGAACGCTAACGTGGCCCCAGCTGTGGTGGATGTTAAGCAGCGCACAAGTAAAACGTCTAAGCTCTCGATAAGACACGCCTTTTCCTCGTTTCCTTCCTTTTGCCGCAAAAAACCAGCCAATGCGTCTAAAACCGTCTTACTGCCGTCGATAACGCCCATCTTAATCACAATGGGTAAGATTTTCGTATCAATGAGACAGTAATCATTAACAGACTTATAAATATCAATAAGTCCTTCACCGTCCAAATTTGCGTCACGCCAGGCTTTCCACGCGCCTTCGTCAAGCCCATATGGCGTGTACACGCGCCGACCCTCAATATCTTTTCCTCGCGCCCACTCTTGCTCAATGGCCGTCGGCGATATGAGAAACGTGGACTTTGTTTCCATGAATGGACGAACTCGTCCGCGATAGCAATCATTCACAAGAGCGAAGGGACATTCTCCTTTCAATAGAACGTTCATATTCTTCGCGACGGACCGTAGTGGAACAATGGCACCGTATAATTTCATCGTGTCACCCACACCAAGCCCAACGGTTATCATTTCACCCTTCCCACGAGCTAATGGAAACTTTGGCTCATAGTTAATGGATACAATTCGACGCGCATTTCCAATCGTCAAGTTTAGGGCGGGAATCTTTCCGTCGCGAAGTGTGCCATACCGAGTGCGTAGTTTATCGATTAGTGCAGGTGAGAAGAAGACATTATCCCACTTGTCCCCGTTCCAAGCGTGGCAATAAACTAACCCATTACAACAGCGGAACTTGCACGTCGATGCTAGAGACGAGTGTACTTCCAACACGATATCCGCAAACACTTGTTCCAATGGCCGCATCGCGATCACGCCATTCCATTCTTCACGTCGCGCCATATCCGCACAAATTGCTTTCTCGGTATTGGTAAACGATCTCACGTCCATCAATAGGCACACGTCCAAGCAATCATTATCACCGGCATTGTTAGTCGTAATGTTTGCCGTGGCGATGGCGAATAAACTGCTCGCTTTCGCAATTATTGCTTCTGTTTCAAATTTAAACTGCTCAAGTAAACCTACTCGCTCCTCTCTCGTTAATTGCGAGTTTCCAGTTTTGCCTGCATGCACCGAAATGGAAGCCGTAATATTCACGGTAAGACCCAAGCCGCCATCCTGACAAGAGGATACATCCGTTTCCAATGTCATGTCACCGTGCTTGTCGACCATCGTCTCAATTACCTGTTCCATGTCATACGCCACCATCACGATAATTGTTCCAGCCTTCATGTAATTCATCATGCGCTTATTGAGTGGATTAAGAGAAATTAGGCGTTGTTTATCACTACCACAATTTTCACATTCACCCGTGGTAAACGTCACAGTCCTTTCGCACACGTCAATCACATCGCGAGGCAAGTAGCAATCACGACATAGGCTGAGTAAATTATGTTGTCGTATAGGAACCAACACAACGTTCACTATGCCATTCCACAACAACAAAAGATGTAGAGGTCGTCGAGACTTATTCTCCGAGAAACGATCTAAGTAAAGTGTGGCGTCCTCGCTAGAGTCCTTATGCCACGCGTGCGACTCACCCGTCTCGAGAGCTGCTCCACGCTTGATTTCTCCAACTCCAGTATCGTTGGCATTGTCGTACGGCACGAAGCGCGTTATGGAGATCCAGCTTGTTGGATCAGTGAGTTTCCAGGCGTCGCTCGAGTTACGAATCGCCTCACTCACGTCTACCGCGGATATTGTAGAGGCACCTACATGAGAGTGCATTCGAATTTCCAGACATAGCACACCAGCGGCCACGAAAGAATTTGTGTGCCACGTATCATGCGTCGTAACGAGTCTACTGACAGACACAAGGTCCATATCACCCATGCTTATGCGTTCGATAAGCAGCTCCGGGCCTCCCTCAATCATATCGCGCCAAAAAGCCTCAGACGGCGATAGACGCGCGGCACGAGATGCCATCACAACACGAGACTGAGAAAACGACCGCATTTATTTTACTTATATGGAAGAGGTTTCTCTCGCCCACTGACGCATAACTAACGTAATGACATGCGGTAGAGCGGCAACGCTGGCGGGAACCGACACGAGTGCATGCTCATCAGTCTCGTCACTTTCGTCTAGCGCCAATCTTGCGCGCACATCAATGCATATGCCGCAGTTAATCCAGTTCTTGATTGCAGAGCGCGCCCGAAGGCGAAGTAAGCCGATCATGGCTGGGCTGAGCCATGACATGCTAGCGTCCCGCGTTTGAATGCCGACGCAAGACGACATGATGACGTTCCCGAGTACGATTTGACGGGCGTATACCTCAATAGGACGAAGGTAAGCGAGCGGCACACTCTCTCGATACACCACTTGATCGCATACTTCACGTAAACATTCTGCCACCACAAAGCATAAGGTTGCTCGTCGCAACGGTATAGAGCCAATGAGTAGTGCCAGCAAGCACGTAAACGTGCTTCGAGCGTGACAACACGACATTAGTACTGCGAGTTCACCTGTCCTGCTATTGTTCAAAAGCGTGAGTTGACGCGACGACACGAGCGCATTCTCGACAGCTTGCAAAACGGTAATGTCACTACCGCGATATTGACTTGTCGTTGATAAGTCCAACATCCACTGGTAAATGTGTCTAGGCGCCGGTGTGTCCATTAGTCGTCACTCCGCGTGCGACACTCGCATCTCTTATGCTTCTAACGCTCGTGCTAGTATTTGTGAATCTCCATTGTAATATATCGAGAATCTCGATATACCAGCACCGGTGTGAGAAAGGTTCAAGCTCGTGACGCAGTTGCCGGCAATGCCCGCTTTCGACACGCTTGACAAGAGTGCTGAACATCGAGCTCTCCAAGTAGGCGCGTCATCCCGCTTTAGTCGTATCCGTGAGCGTACGAGATCGCTGGAAAATGAACTCAACAAGGACGGCGGGAGCCCAGTCATCATTGCACTCGCCTCCGTCACGTCTCGAACGCAGCCACCGATTACCTGTCGGATGCACAAGACAGAGATTGTCTCGAGTAACGCGCTATCCACGAGATCTACGGTTTGCATGAGCAAGTACCATAGCACCAGAAAAGGTGACCGAGTGATAGACGCCACGTCCATCGCGCTAACGATGCTAAACATGAAAGGCGAAGGTCGCTCGTCTCCGCGAAAAATTCGCGCGAGTTTCCTACACACGTGCTCGCAAATGTCCCCTTTAGACGAAATAGACGTCGTGAACGTCATGGCTACATCAAAGTTGGCGTAAACGATGGAGCGCTGCTGCTGATGCTGCTGCTGCTGCTGCGACATGACGCTTAATGCCTAGTCTCGTAGAAGCGTTTATTAACAAAACTAATGTCTTACACGAACTCAAGCGTGAAGCTCGCTGCGCGGTGCAAAGCGCGTCCAAACGGACCAATCCCTAGTCGAATCAGGGACATGAATGACATTTACCGATGGCTCTCCTGAACGAGAATGGTAAATATAGGGCATGCGCGGGGAAGCTTCCGCGTGGCCAAGCGTGCGAAACGATGGGGAAACGGGTGACATCGACGCAGTCGATCGAAAACCAGCATTGCGCAGGCTCGAGAGAAAAGCCACGCATCGCCGCGTCCACGTCATATCGTCAAAACGATGAATGAAACGCCCGGTGAATGATTGCATAGATGATAAGACTGAAGAGGCCACGTCAGCACCAATGCCCGTAATCATTGCACTCGTCTCGTACTCTCCACGCGCCGTTGATGCCATCATTTGGTTGAGGCACTCCAGTCCAATTGGGATAAGAGTGGAACGAGAGATCGTGTCTCGCGCTTGCGTGAGTAGGTACCATAGCACTAAAAATGGCACCCTTTCCTGTCGCGCCACGTCGATAGCGCTAAACGTGTCAAACAAACCATCGACTGCCGCGAGCTTTCCCTCGTACACATAGGCAATGTGCATGGCAATGGCTGGCCCTCTTGAACATTGTTCGGTTCCGTCAAGACCAAGTAGAGCGTCGTTAATGGCATGATGTTTCACGAAGTTACCAGGCAAGAAAGTCGTCACGCGGGTCCCATAATCAGCCACCGCCGTCGTGCTCCGACTCATCGTGCTTCTGTAGTGACAGTGCCATCGCTATCGCTACATAAATGACTAGCCAGTAACGATCTCAATCACGCATGGTCTCGTGACGCTCCATTGACCGGGGCGTCTTCTCACTCGGCAATGACGAGCTTTGGAGAGAAATCATCAGGCTCTTGCGGCCATGACGCTGGCGACGCGTCGCAATCCTTGACAATCGCGTCGATCTCGGCCCTGCGCGCGCGCTTAGCGGCCCCATTTTTCACACGATCTCTAGCCACGATAGCCCTATTCAAATCACGAAACCCTTTCGAACCAGCCTTCGCTAAGCGTTCAATGAGAGCTCGTAGAGGCATAGACGTGACACTCGTCAACTCACCCGCACTTTCGGCAGCCCGGCTATCAAACGATGCTTCGCGTCGTAATATGTCACGTAACCGTAAGTTCGTTCCGCTCTCGGTCAAGAAAGACACCAGCATTGCAACAATGACGCGCATCTGTCGATCGTCCGTCTGCCGCGTAACAATCAATGCCGCATACGACTCGTCCATGAGGTCGCTCAAGTTGAAACGATCTTGCCCCTCTACCGACGGCATCATTATCGCAGTAGCCAAGTACTTGATGTGCTTAAACGCACAGACACGCTCTTCCAGAGTACCATCCATGAGCGGTAGTTCGCGAAGCATCGTAAGCAGTGAAGTCAAACCGCTCGGAAGACGTAACTCAGCCATGTCAAGCACGGCATCACCTCTACAGAGAGCCAACAGTATCTCTAAACCATTCAATCCTTTAGCTCCTAAGGTTCGTGCCGATGTCCCCGAACTAACTACCGCCGTGCCAGGAAGATCGCTCATGATCAGACAACTAACACTGTTTTAGGCTGTCTCGTACATTTATTTGATTACATTACACGCGTGAGCGTATACAAGCGCGCGAGAACGATGACACGAACCACGCGTTAATCAGGTTGACGAGACGACCTCGTTCTCAACCGTGGCGCTCGCGCTCGCAGGCTCCGCTCCCTCGTCAGTCATGTCGTGCCTTTTCCGTTTCTGATTCTTGCCACTCTTGGACGAGCCACTCGTCGCGAGAGTAGAAGAAAAACGAGAAAGCGCATCGCGCAACGCTTCAACTCCGCACTTCACCAGAGCGACAATAAGGGACCTGATGGCTGGCACACAGATCGAAATGAACGTGTCCATCAAGAAACCATCAGGCATGTCCACGGCGAAGCGAGCATCAAGAATGGCTAGCAATGAAGGGTGGACATTGTTGTGCGCTAAATGCGCCCTGAGCGCCTTGACAACAAGCGCTAGTTGCTCATCTCCGCGTTCTCGGCATATGAATGGCATCCATGTCGGGTCGAGCAATGCGTCAAGTGACACGCGTTGCTCTCCCTTGACGCCTGGCGTTCTCCATCGCTTAGCCAAACCAATTGCCTCCTTGTACAGTCGTTCTTTCTCTGCCGGAGGACAATCACTCGACACACAGGTATACAGCAACTGCTTAACAATCGACATCACCGTAGGGTGCTCTAGCGGAACAACGTTAGCGTCATTCTGCTCAAACACAAAAACGCAGAAACGTTCCAGATTCGCTAGAGTAGTAGTCGAGGCAGGCATCTTCTCGCAGGTTACTGTTCCGAGCTACTGACACGATGTGCGTGAGTTTGCTCACCACTGGGCCCCGTTATATACGCGAGTAAGGCACGTTGATCGTCTGGCGTGTATCTCGGACAGACACGAGACATTAGACGATTGAAAGCCCATCTCGCCTGGTATTGTTCTGACCAAAACGGTGTCATGTTCTGGGCGCTCTCTATCTCACGTCTCAAGCCTTCCGTAACTTGTGCGCTTAAGCCTGAGGTTTCCATGACGTTCTTGATCGATTGTATCCAATCGTTAATGCTCGAAACCGAAAGCGTCAATGGCGTCCCGGCTCTGTCATAACTATGAGCGTTCTCTATCGTTGACGCAAAACCAGATAGCGAGTAAAGCGTAGCCTCCATTTGTCCACGCACATGTGACACCGTTCCACCTCGAGGCACGTGCGACGAAAGCTGATTCACCGACGGGAACAAGTAGGCATGTATTACGCGCAGCTCAATAGATAATCGTGACGTAAGTGGAGGAAGTCCCAATGTCATTGAACGCCACGCCAGCATGTCTCGCAGAAAGCTTAGCTCATGAACGAACGTCTCCCAGAGCGAAAGTGACGTTTGCGCAAGTACATGCGGTACGCGCGGCCAATGGACACCGCCCTCTAGATAATCCTCACACACCTCAAGACCAGTACCAAGTGCCATGACCAGTGAAAGATCTTGAGCATCTTGTGCTGTTCTCGAAAAAGCAGCATCGAAAAGATTCTTGATGCCACTAAACGTGGCTGAACCTTTCGATGGCGTGGTAGCCGCGGGTAGCGCCAATGCCTTGCGCGCCGCCGATGTAACGCGCGTTGTCCGTGAAAAGGCGTGAATGCATAAGACATGAACGTGAATAGTACGACTATCCATGTATATTCAACGCTCCAAACGCGTTTCGCAGTGGAACAGGTATCGCGTCTGCGTTGCGCTCAATATCGTGAAACACACGCACGGCGTCAACGTCCGTGAAAAATGTGGCTGACGGGTATAAGAACGAGGCATTATGTATCGAACCAGCTCTAATGTACCGAAAAACGCCCGTCACGCCCTCGGCACGTGCGCGCTCCTGATTAAACCAGTTCGGCGCCGCGAGCGTGGCCGTAATAACAATAGCACGGGCTGAATGACCCGTGAACCAAGGAAAATATCGCACCTGCCGCAGCAGCCCACTCATGGCGAACACCAAGCCAAGCAAATTAACCTCGCCCGAGTACTCGTCATAAATACGAGCCGTATCTGGGTTATTCGCGAACATGTTATCAACGTCCCCACCGTGACCGATACGTTCAAGTCCATCTTCGAGGAGTTCCACCAGATCACGATCCGATAGACTCGTTGCATGTTTCTCGACAATACTATCAATAGTCGGGAGTTCGCCATTCTCTAGTCCAATCGCCTGAACAAATAGTAACTTGAAAGTATGCGCTTCTATCTCACGCATGTTGTTAATCATGCCTACTAGAGCCAGCCGCACATTTTCGTACTCGGTCGGCGACAATCCGCGTGCCCCGAAAAATTGCTCCCCGCGCCAATGTAAACGCGTCGGAGCGCAAATCGGGATCGTGACCGTCATTGACCAATTCTGCTGCGACGGCGGGTGAGCGTGCAACAAAAAATGAACATTACGCTGCTCTAATGGTCTGATGACGTGCTCGATTGCACGGCGACAGCCGTGAGGCCCAACAGCGAACTGTGCCCATAGTTCTTGCTGCGTGAGAGCGTGATTCGGGTCTAGCGCCAGTAAACGACCACGCGCTGCCAGTAGTGCCCCGACACGCTCTGGCTGACGTGCCCCTCTAGCGTACACGTGATCCATGCCCAATCACGGCGCGAAAATTGCTCCCCAATTCGTTCCGTGGCTGATTGTTCTCTAGAGGCTCTCGTTGACCCGCTGGCGGCCGCTGCTGTTGCTGCTGCGACTGCTGCTGCTGATCTGTGTGAATTATACGTGACACAGCGCCACGATCTCGAGACCGAACGGCTCCCTCCACTAGACGCGCTCCCCACGCGGAAACGAATGGCTGCCCCTTGTCGTCCGAATCTAATAGGGACCGTAGAAACGTCTCGACCGCCACGGACGTTTCGTTGGCGCCAGAGGTGTTTTCAATTTCGTCACCAAGCGTGGCGTGCAAAACGTCAATGTGATATCTAGTAATGGCCACCATACCTGTCAATAGCTCGCGCTTATCCACCTCCATCGGCAAGTGCGCGAAAGGGTTATCTGCAGATACTGCCACTTGCGTCGAACGCGCTAACTTGGCTGGATATAGGCCGCTTGCCTTACACGCGTGAGCAATTGCTTGAGGAGTAGCTAAACGAATCACGTGCGTTTTAGCTACAGCATGCTGCATAATTACCCAGCCACGCCTAAAAGGAATATCGAGTTCCGCGACGAGATCATGATCAAGCTGTGGCGAATCTACAGTGTCGCTATCTACGGCGAATAGGGCCGAGCAGGACATGACAAGAAAGCGTAGCACAATCAATGAAGTCATGTCAACCGCTCCCTGAACATAGTCGGGTCCAAGCATTTCCACCTGTTGAAGCGTGTCCTCTAGGCCGCCGCGATCCATCACGCTGGCAACGTGAGAGTCTAGCGTGATCTTGATATCACTGACCTGTCCCATGTACTTTACGACTTCAAAATCAAAAACGCGCGTGCCAATTAAAAAGTCTACGGACGAGACCTCTGAAGCGACCCGTGCCGCCGTGACGCGCCGCAAATCGGTCAATATAGGCAGCCAAAATCTCGTCAACGTTCCATCTTGAACCGGCGTTGATTGCTGCTGCTGCTGCTGCCTCACGTCTTCCCTTGGCGCTCGCTGCACAATCGGCGCAACATTGCGTCCCTTCTCATGACTTGCTGGTGCCGATTGCGCGTTGAATAAGTGTGAAGCCAAAAACTTTCCCAACTCTTCAAATTGTGCAAATTTACTCTCGCCAGCCATCGTCCTTCGTCCTTTCATGATTGCTTCCCCATAGTCTACTGCCTCCATTAAGTTCACGCGCGGTAAACTGCTGCCCAGTTTATCGGTCGAGCGAGTAGAGGGAAGGGAGAAGCTCTCGATAGAGGACATTGCTTCACCCAAAGGCACACGTTCCGTCTCGCTACTCAGTTCGCGCGCGCGCCCAATAATCGACGAAAGAGTGCTCGTCTTTTCCTGCGCGAGCTTGGCAAGTTCATCCCGCGCTGAGGGTGTCAACCCGAGCAAACCGCCACGCTCGAGTAGACTCACTATCGCTCGCGTCGGTCGTTTCCCGCTGTCAATCCACTCGAGCGATGGGAAAACGTTCCTCCTCAAGTGTCGCACGGCCTCACTTGACATGTTAAGCTTAAGCGCGATCTCGTTATCCGGACTCGCGCGCACCTTTGGCATGAGTAACGGATACAGTGTCTGATTCACGACAGCGCGGGGCACCGCGACGTGCCGCGAACTTTCATCGCCCATTGGGCCCTCGTGATCCTCGTCATCATCCTCGTCGTCATCAACGAGCGTCTCCCGCCGCGCCGTGCGCAGGTCTAGTCCCTTAGTCATGCTTTGCTCTAGGTTATCACGAATGGACAAGAAAAGAGTGGAGTCAATAGGCTCTTTCATCACGAGACGGGTAAGAACAAGACAGTCCTGATCGCGCGCCTTCTTGCACGCCTCCTTGTCAAGAGATTGTAAGCCAGACGCCATAATGAAACACCCCTTCGTGTCACCCCACGCGGAGCGAGGATTGGCAGCGTGATCAATCATGACCGCGACTAGGCATGTGGCAACCGCCTGATGACCGCTCGATAAAGTTCTCTTAACGAGCGCGTCGAGCTCAGTAATCGGCACCGTGAATAATGGGCCTGACGTGAAAACCTTCCCGCGCTTAACGTCACCGTGTAGCACCTTATCAATCACTTGTCGTCGAACGTTCGTACTCACGCGCGAGGACAACGGTAGAGAAAACTGGGATAGCGAAAGTGGAACGAAAGAACACAGACCCAGGACAAAAGACGTGAGAGGCATCCCTGGGAACAAGCAAGTCATGACTCCGTTCCAGCGTGTCTTATCAAAGCCAAGAGTAAAACCATTCAGCACGCTTGTGAGTGTCGCGTCCAACGCATCGACAAACTGACACACGTCCTTGGCTACAGACACCCTAGCGCGCGATAGACCTTTCCGAGCGATAGCTTTCATTGGCACTCGAGCGAGATCCCCGCGCCACCAATGAGGCGAGTAACCAAGACTATTAGACATTACGTCTTGACCAAGCCCAATCAGCGCCCCACGAGGACGACTCGCAGCACGATACTCGCGCAGTTCGCGCCTACGACGCGAACCTATGCCAACTTTCCGTCCTCCCGCGATCTCGAGCCGCTCATTAGCCCAGTCATCCTGAGTCGCGTCAGCCGGGGTCGCCGTCGTAGCTCGTGTATCACGCCCTCCAACATTATGCGCAAATGACGAGCTAATCGATAGTAAATCGATAAAGCCCTCACGCTGCCCCACGCGTAGACGCACAATCGAACCGCCCCCGTATTTAGCGAGCGCATTGAGCCGCTGCAAGGCGCTTGCTCCAATCTCCATTTGCGCCACGAGGGCATTCTGACTCTCTGGCTCTCGCAACTCTGCGTCACTCGCCATATCGTTCAAGTTCGCCACGAGACCCGCCTTGGCTAAAGGCTCGTTCTCTGTCGACACACTCGTGCCGCTCGGGTCTACTGCCACATCGCCCGTCTCGACAGCCACCTCGTCCATGGCCTCATCATCGCCAATTTCTGTCAAATCACCAACACCCTCGCCCGTTATCTCCTCAAACTCCTCTCGTTTCACGTCCTGCTCAATGTCTGGACGCATCGCCTGAGAGATTGTTGGTGCCTGCGACGGTACATTGACATCACGAAGAGCAATCAAGTCACTAGCGGGCAAATCCGAGGGCCTCATAGCCACACGGGTCGCTTCAGCCTTGATCGCTCCAGCCACGCGTGGAATAAGTGAGTCTACGCCCGTCGCCTCTTGGTTGCTGAAAAAATTTAGTCCCAAGAGATCAATATCGGCTGAGTAACTGGAGCGTGAAAAACCTACATGATCCGATGAGGCATCATAGCGAAACGTGCCCGCCGGTGAACGCTGGATGGCTGACACGGCAACCCGCTCGAGTAAAGCCCGCATGCGAGTATTAGCCAGCTTAGACGCCGCAGCGTGATCGAGAACATTTGCCACGACAACGGTCTCATCGCTTGACAATGCTTCCACGATAGTATCTCGGGCCGATCTGGCAATGATAGACAGGATAAAACGGACAAAGACGAGCTCTCGCTCGCGCAAAGATAATGCACTCGTTAGGCGAACAAGTGATCCATCCACGCCTCGCATCGATAGGCACGAGCTAAACCAAGAGGGCTGCGTCAAGTAACCACGAAGCGTAGAAATACCAACGCTATCCCTTCGCATAATTAGCTGCTGATTGTCCTCGAAACAAATCTCATGAATAGCCATCTCGTAAGGCGACTCGTAACAGCTCGCTTGAATGGCATCAATCGCTTCTCGCGAGCCAGAATCGTGATCCACACTGCTAATCGCGGAAGTAAAACCGACGCTCGAATACACGTCACGAACGAGCGCGTCTAGTTCACTGCACAGTAATATGCGAGACGGGATCGCAATCGTGCGTGTCTGAAACGACTCGCGTAACCCAACACCGCTAATGTCCGAGAAGGCTCGCGCGCGTGCTTGGAGCGGCGGCATCGACTCTGGATTGACTGGCTGCGCTAAAATCGGAAACGCGCCATTGATAAACGAACCAATAGGAATAAATGGCACGCATCGATGCGTGTTCACGGGCGCGTTCGGTTCAAAGTAATCAACGGTAGGCCCCATAAGCTTGCTAAAAGCACGCGCTTCTGGTATCTCCAGTGCGGACAATGGCAAGTCTTGCCCAAACGATACGCGTGACACATGCGGCGGCACCAAGACCGTGCCGCTCTGCGACGATAATGCGGGTGCCGAGTGAGCTAAACCACCTACTCGATCCACGATATCGCGCCCGGTAATCAAGTCACCATTACCGAGGGACAGTAGGTTGAGAGCCGTGCCTTTCGAGTCGGAATGAATGTCAAAATTAAACACGTCCAGGTTCAAGCTCAAACGCGCCAACGTACGGTTCACTGATTCTGGCAAACCCGATCCTGTCGGATCGAGCGCTGCTCGAATCATGGCCTCGTGAACGGGTGACGGACCGAGAAAACGGGCATCGTGGGGGCTCGTGTCAACGATAGATGACCGCACGTGCGCGTAAGCGGGCAAGTGCTTGTTCATATCCCACCAAGGTGGCGGCGGTAATTGTATGACATCTCGCTCCAGCTCTTGCGTCGATTTACCACCCGTCACGAAATTCCATAGTGACGTAATGAAAGTTGGCGCGATATTCATGTGCAAACTTAGAGCGGTAGTTGGCTGGTTAGACGCCTGCGAAGAGTCTCTATCACTCGACAAGGCGTTTACACTGTTCACGTTAGTAGCCGCCATAGTACTAGCGGGAATAGGTTCAGTTCCCGCGGTAGCGTTCACGACATTATGCATGAACTGTTCCGTCGCTGGCGGGACAGCGCGTGGCTCGACTTGTGCAGTCGCGTGCGTTCCCGCTAGACCATCGCCCGCACCCATTTCCCTAGGCCGCAAAACGACAATATCAGCCGCGAGCTCTGGAAGGGAGCTCGGATCCAAGATTGTCTCGATAGAAACCTCGTTCAGACCCAGTAACTCACGTGCCACGGCAATAATCGATTCTCTAGCGTCGATGAATCGCGCCAATTGTCCCAGTAAGAGGGCCTTGTAGCCCGCGGAAAAAGTCACCACACCTAAACTAGCGTGACCGGCGCTACCCTTACGGGTAAGCAAAAACCCCAATAGACTTGACACGAAACCCACGCTCGTGAATGCCCGTGACTTGCCCAGAATTTCGCTTGATAATTCATCCCGCGACGTCGTGTCCAAGTATGCCGAATAGGCGAGAATAGCCTCGAGTACTACCCGCCGATATTGAGCCGGCACGTTCGGATGAACCTCAACGAACCGTTCTAAGTCTGAATAGCTAAAAATAGCATCACGAACCGTTCCAAAATTATGTAATTCCAAGAGTCGACTCGCGGAACTCGTGCTCGCTAGCTCTAGTTCACGCACATCATTAGTCTCCAAGAAACCAATATCGCTAGACTCACGTAAATCCATCGCTATTCCAGTTTCCAAATCGCCAGACACGGCCCTTGACATGAACGAGTCGACGCTCGCGGAAACGGTTGGATCCAACAACGCGGAAAATAGTACATTGGCGAAACGCGGTGATTTCGACGACTTGGCTAGAAACGTGAGAACGCGCTCCATCTTCTTTCGAGCAACTAAAGCAAAAGTCGAGACAAGCGCTGGCGAGCCGAGGTCGCGAAACGACTCGGCAATGGACGAACCCGTTTCAGCGGCATCTAACTCCTCAACGAGATCCTTCGAAGCGACCGCGGTTCTAGCGACGAAAGCGGCTGCCTTATCGCCATATCGATCAACGATATCCCCAACGACACGTAACACACCCGCCATCTTGCCCGCATTCGGTGAGCCGCTATTTCCAACTGCATCAATTAATATGTCACGTAAGTTATTATCTTGACTAGGAACAGCCCCCGCCTTACCGTCCACCACCACGCCACCAATCGTGCCAAGCACCGAACGTAAATCACTCGGGCGATCTCCAGCGTTTGCGCGATGCACCTCATTCAAAATTCTCTGCACGCTAGATGAATCTAAGCCAGACGTGCGTAACACACTCTCAATAGAGGCGACCGTGCTCGCCATGCCGGCGCGCTTACCGGCATCCTCGCGCATTTCGAGCGAAGACATCATAGATGGTACTGGTAGCGCCTGAAATGGTATAGGAGCACGTCCTCCACTCCTCCCCATCATGGGATGCGTCTGTCTAGTAGAGGTACTAGTCGCTGGAGCGCTAGCAGCAGCAGCACTCGTGCCACTATTCGACGCCCCATTCCTTGGGTCGCCTCGTGTTCTACCACGTTCTCCGCCAAAATCCCTTGACGCGTCCGACACAGTACCACGCTTATTCGCCGCGCTATGCGTGCCAGATGAAAGCGTAAACGCCTCATCCCCGCGGCTTGGCACCTTTCGTCTAGGCACATTCTCATACGACAACGATGGGTAACTAGCATTTAGCATAGAACGCACGGCTGAATACACGTCATGCTTACCATTGGCCACATTATTCAAGATTGGTAGACACGTCATGACAACCACAGCCGCCTCTATATCTTGACGCGCGGAAGCATTAATCGGCGTCGTCGTGGTAAGGGAAGCCTTGACACTCGCAAGCAAATCCCTCCCACCTTCAATGTTGTCACGCAAGTACGTAAACTCGTCCACAGCATCTTCATCAATAGATGCCGGGACGTACCGAGCTATCACGTCCTGAGCGCTAATCGCACGACTCAGCCAGGTCAGCACCGTCGCGCGCGCCTTCTCCATTCAAGAGACTAAGTGAACCAACACCATCTCAAGCGTTTTATTTTAAGGTCATGCGATATAAACTACCACCAGAAATGAACGCAGCACGCGTGACAAACGCTAGCGCAATCAGCGAGTGTATCGCGCGCGAATGTCGTTCTTCTCCTTCTTGAGCGACTCCATCATCGAGACCCAAGAGGCCAACCTCGCGACGCGTTCCTGAGGCGCCTTGTCAGCCAAATCATTAAGACCCATGTGAGCTAGCCAAGTGTCCACCGGAACAACATATGGAGCATAGCTCGCCTCTCGGCTAATGTTCCAAGTTGGGCGAATAGCCTTATTAAGCATGTTGCCAGCCGCCTCGTCCTTAATAGCAAAGCCGTAGCAACACAGAGGGTTCGAGCTACCATACGACTGGTCCTTCGATACCTCACGTCGCGATGTCACTAGCGCAGGCAGACAGCGTGTCATCTTTGCCCTGTTTGGTAGCTCCTCTCCCGTCATTTGATCGTACCCTGTCAGACGAGCCATGCTCACTTGAGCGGCAGACACGCGACCAGAAACGCGACCATCAAGACGCACCTCATTAACGTTCACCTGCATGTTAGAGTTAATGTTCGCCACCACGTCCTGAGCACTAATCTTCATGGCCACCGATACACTCGACACGGGGATAATGTAGTTCTCGGGAAGCGCAACAAGAGCAGGCACGCTACCCTGGCCGTCAGCAGAACGACACATGTAAGATAGCGAGTACTTGCTATCCGCAGAGTTGGGATCTCGTTCCCTCAGCTCGTAATTGGCCCCATGTACCGTCAGCGTCAGTTTATTGTCTCTGCTCTGCCGACAAGAAGCGAGCGAGTAGTGCGCGTTACACGGCACCACTGGAGACACGTCGCTTGGCCGGGTAATCGGAATAATCGAAATAGGGGCGGTCCAAGTGATACTCGCAATGTCGGCACGTGCCACACTTTGAACAGTGCCATCAGCCATCTCACATAGTACGCCCCGATTCACGAATTCCGCGCTCATCGGGTTCAACGGCTCCGCCACCTTGCACATCCTGCCATCAACCAGTTTCACTAGACCAATACACGTTGCACGTATGACCGACGAGATACGGCCAACATCCTTTGTCAGAATTTGCGCCTCAATCACGCCAGGCAAAACGGGAAACCGAATAATAGGGTCCCGTGTCGACATTGAACCATCAGCCTCCAACAAAATTGCCTTATTTTTCACACCACCCACATACTCGAGTGAAGGAACCAATAGCATTAGTGACCGTTCGCCCGTAGAGCGTAGCGCGTACTGTAGACGAATCAGAATCGAGAGCCATGCAGTAGACACAGCCGCCGAAAGAGGTAGCATAGACACGTCCTCCATGTCAACCACCGCAGACGTAGGGTCAAGATGCGCCTCAACCCTTTGTCGTTTAACAGGAGGCTCCATGGCGCCAACCATCTCCAGCTCAAGATCAATAGAGTCGTGTTCCATTTCCCGAGAAGCGCACGAGTGCTACGATCTAGTTCAGGTAGGCGAACAGAGCGCGAATACCGTTCCCCGCAAACTCCCCGAATTTATACACGTTAACGTGTCTTAAACAAAGTAGCCAATAACTCGAGCGCTTGCGCTCTGTCAATTTGCGGTGAGTCCGTTGTTACTTTCGGTTGAGCTGACGGTGTCAAATCTGGCACAGCCTGAATCATTGCGGGAGCTTGTCGAAGCGCGCTAGATTGACGAGCTTGCGCCTGAACGCCAGCCCGCGCTGACAATTCTGGCTTTGGAGCATTGACCGTTTGCGTCTGAGCAAATCGACGCTCAACATTCTCGCTGAGCGCATTCACGAGCGCTTCACACGCCGTCAACCTAGACGCGAAATTTTCCAGCGTTTGACTAATGTCCGACAGACCAGCACTAACACTCGCGCGTACTTCAGACAATGCATTATCCACGTTGAGTGCATGCGTCTCGTTTTTCGTCTCAATCCCCCTTACCGCTTCAGCGAGCGTGTCTAAGGAGCGTGACACAATCGGCGGCACCGTTAGGCGCTCTAGTTCATCCTTCGATAACGCTTCCTTTTCCTTAAACACACGCGTCACGTCTGCTAGTTGACGCTGCATAGCATGATTCGATGACTCGAGTACTTGCGACATGACAATTGGTTTACCAGTTCGCTCAAACGCGCGACGCGTCTCACCAATCACGGCTGACAGGGCCGGAACGGAAACTGTCATTGGCAATTCTTCCTTCACGCGCTTCCTACCTCGTGACAACGCCATTCTCGCGTGCACGTAAACCTAAAACAGTATTTATTGTCTAGACGTGTATCGAGAGTGACAAACTATCGGCTTCGGTATGGAAAGTGTGAGTGGGACAAAGCGTAAGCACAACGCGACAGAATCTCAATCGCCACTCGCGGCGAGCGTTGACGGGCCAGAACGACTCGAACCTAACTTCGACGCGCCTGACATTGCCACGCAGCCCGAAACAACCTCGTGGACCATTGATGGCTCATGGGAGCAGGCAGAATGGCGTGGTCGCGTTAACGACACTGTCCTCGAAATTACGCGCGACTTGGCATTGAATGATGAGGAAGATGCTAAGCTTGACATACTCCAAGCGTGGGCCGTGGAAAACGAGAGAGAGCCAATTCCACCTCTCACGGACGAGTCCATTGACAAGTACCGCGAAATGGAAAGAGAGTTGACAAACAGCTTTAGCAGCATGTTGGGTGGTTCAACAAGCACGCACGTGAGCAGGTACGCTATTCGTGTTAACAAGTCACGCGAATGGCTTCTCGTAGAGCCTTTCAGCTTGACGCGTAACGAAAACGGCGACTTGGTAGAGGCTAGCCCTACTTCAAAGGTCTTGCTACGACACGTGACGGGAAAACTCAACGGCACCGTTATTCGAATTACGGAAAGCGCGGATAATTGTACCATTAACGGACAACGTTACCCCATTGACGGGACAAACAAGGTGCGCGCGTGGCAAATTAAGGTTCATGGTCGAGAACACAAGCAGCAAGGAATCACGATACTAGCGTTCAAGGTGCCAATGAAGAATGCTCGGCTCAAGTCGCTCACGAAACTCTTGTCAGAAAATGATCTCGTCACAACTGGACAAATTGTCTCGGCGAGCCACGACGCTCGCTTTCGAAAACTACAAGGTATTGGTCGAGCCGCGTGCGAACTCCAGGCCAAGCAAATCACCGAGGGAAAACTCGGCCCAGGCGCTAGCAAAGTGGAACTCGTGGCCGCCTCGCCTGGCCTCGGGTTGCCCGTAATTGACCCGCGAGACTACACGCTCTTGGGCGAGAAAACAGATACTTCACGCACCCCCGTCTCTGTCGAAACAGTGTTGGAAAATGACAAGACTTTGCTGGAAAATAATATGCAGACTGAATAAAGGATAAGCGTAAACACAACCTTGTATTTTTTAATGAAACACATCAAGTACAATCACACACGACACGACGCGCGCGTTAACTAAAAAACGAGCAACGACGTACCAGTCGTTGGATTGTTAAAGGGTGGAATAGCGATATTCACGCCATTACTAGTGACCACTGACGAGGAAATTGCTATAGCATACAAGACCCATGACTCTGTCGTAACAGGAGTAGTAGACGAGGGTGAATTAAGGCCATACTCGTGGCCTCCACTGGACCAGTCCCTAGTAGGAGGTCGATTGAAAAACTCCACAGTTACGGGGAGCGATAGTTTCGTTCTCGCGTGCGCCGCAATAGGCGTGTTTGTCTCGTAACCAACGCCATTTGTTATCAAGCGATACGGGAATCGTGGTGGAATAAACGCATATGGCCACGTCCCATTCAAGACGGTATCGCGAAGCACGCGCTCAAAATCATTATTCGCATAGAGCTGCTTCCCCATTGGGCACGCTGCCGTCACGTTTAGGAGCGAGGTAGGCACTTGCGCGTCAACACGGTCACCATCATAACCTTCCTCAAGGTATGGCTTGAAAATACTGTAGCTCTGGAGCATCCGAAGCGTCGAGAGTGGAATACCAGCAGGATCAGCTGCTCCTCGATCCGTCAGGTTACACTTAAAAATGTCAACATCATACGTAATATCCTTACTCATACCCAAACAATTTA
>JACCED010032852.1_pt1 | contig 40672 bp, 40 predicted proteins | sample 7455021 | NCBI WGS metagenome assembly JACCED01 (sample SAMN15323456, study PRJNA562643) | freshwater metagenome | isolation source: river surface water | place: USA:Blue River Watershed | collected 2017-08-19
ATTAAGTAACTCTTCTATTTGCTGCTTAATCTTTTTGGCATCATCCTTGGAAGTCATATATTATATAATGTAAAGAATGTTATTTTTAAATATTAATTTTTCAAATTTTTATAACGTTTAGTATATATACGTAAATACGTGGATTAATCATATAATTATTAAATAATTATATGATTTTAGGACTAAAATAAAAAACTATATGTTTTATAGGATATTTATGTCATAATCCATAAAAAATTGATTAAAACATAATTTATTATTATATATAATATAATAATGAACAGTGATGACGAAGATGTTATATTAGAGACAGAAGATGTTGAAATAGAGGCAGATGGAGAACAAGATGTTAATTCTGATGAAGATAACGTAATTGAAGCTGATGTTGAAGAAGAAGAATTTGTTGATATGGAAACTAATATAGAATTACCAGATGAAATTCAAGTAATTGAACCTAGTAAAAGAACATCTAAAAATAAAATGACTCGATATGAATTTGTTCGTATTATTGGAGAACGTATTATGCAATTAACTAAAGGTGCTAAACCATTAATTAAACAATCAAAAGAATCAGATAGTTTTACATATAAAGAAATTGCATTAGAAGAATTAAAATCAAATATGATTCCATTTAAGATACGTAGATTTGTTAAGGACCATTATGAAATTTGGAATATTGATGAATTAAATAAAAAACATTTAGAACCTCTATTTTACTAGATGAGGTGATAAATGATTAGAACCTCTATTTTACTAGATGAGGTGATAAATGATTAGAACCTCTATTTTACTAGATGAGGTGATAAATGATTATAACCTTTAATTTATTAATCTTATCTATTATTAAACTTTCCAACTATTAAAACAAGTTCCACAAATATAATTAGTTAAATAAGAATCTTTTTCACGGAAGAATACAGCTTCTTTAATGCTCTTATCTTTATGAGTTATACAATTAATATTCTTACAAGTATAATCTTTTGTTCGTGGATAAATTGGATTCATAAATAATAGCTTATTATCATCTATACTTCTATAAACACTATATACAGAATCAACATTCATTTGATATAATTTAATAGTCTCTTTAATTCTTTTACTATAATTACAGTTATTACACTTAAACATAATACCTGTAATATTATCTGTTGATTTTTCAAATAAAATATTTAATTTTTCTTTATTCTCATCTGATAATTTTTCATATAATTTATTACTCTCTAAATCTTCAAATTTAAAGTCAGCACTATACTCTTCCAAATTTTTGCCAGAATTAAGTTTTTTAATAGCATTCTCTGGTGTATCTATTTTTATTTTTTGTGATTCAGTATCACTTGCTATTGATTTAGAAATATCAAAACTATAGTTGCACTTTTGACAGAAATACATTAATATATTATATATTATAATAAATTATGTTTTAATCAATTTTTATTAGTAATATAGAATTTACAAAGTAAATTCTATATAAATCTAACAACCTTTGATTTGCGTTGACGTCTATCTAAACTAATATTTTATGACCTTCGGTCTAAAATATTAGTTTAGGACGTCCAACGTTAATCAATTTTTATTAAATTTATTGGGGGATAGAAAAATCAGAGATTTTTATATAGACGCCAACTAAACCTTTGGTTAATAGCAATTATTAGAAAAATTGAAATAATAATTATTTAACCTACTTCTAATATTTTAACATGAACACTTACACTACTTTTGAAACAACTGGAAATTATTATGGAGGCGGAGGTGACTACGAGGAATCATACGAATCTATAGTAGGTTGATTAGTTTATCCAATCATTATCCAATAATTCTTTAATACTAGGTCTATGATTAGGATATAGTTGAAGCATGGATTCTAATAAGCTTATAATTTTAGGATTGCTAATATTATGTTTTTCTAATCTTTCTTTTATTTTATCATAAGTTGTTTTACTATTATCTTCATATTTAATATTAACTAACTTACCATCTTTAAAATATTGTTTATATCTTTTTGTGCTAATTAAAAACTTTTTATAAAATTCTCCACATAAATTTATCATCATTTCTAAATGATAAAAATCTGTATTACCTCTACTTCCAGAATGTGGGTCAAATAATATTTCACCTGTTAATAATTCATATAACATACAACCTAAAGCCCATATATCAACTTTACTTGTGCAATCACCCATTAAAACAATTTCTGGAGCCATATAATATCTTGTTCCAAAACTTTCATTAAATTTTTCTTCTTTATGACAGAAGAAACCAAAATCTGTTATTTTAATTTGTGGATTATTAATATATTTATCATCGCATAAATATTGAGAACTACATTTATTATCACTTGTATCATTGTTTTCTTCTGGCATGTTTTCCATTATTTTTTGATGAACTGTTCTTCTTATTTTATGTTTCACATTTGTATCTAATTTCTTTGGACTTTTAAGATTTGGTTTATTGTATACTATATAATCTTGTTTCGCTTTTTGATATAATGATTGAAAATCTGCTTTAATATAATATTCAATTAGTTTTCTATCCCTATCATTGTAACCAGTTAGTAATATATTATCTGGTTTTATATCTCCATGAAACCCCTTCATCTTGTAATGAATTGTTGATAGTCCTTCTAAAATTTGTTTAAACATTTGTTTAACTATCTCTTCTGGATATCCATTTTTATATTTTCCTTTTCTTGCTAATCCATCTAAATTACCACTACATAAATCATAAGCAGAACATATATATTTTCTTTTTTCTTTATCTACAGTTTTTGTTTCAATAAAAACATCTTTTAATTTATTGATATATTTTTCATCTTTTGGTATTTTTTTAATAATTCTAATTTCTTCAACTCCTTCTTCGTAATCATCATGATTTTGAACTTTTAACGCATAAAATCTAGAATCATTAATATTATACGCTAACCAAACTTTAGAATATGAACCTTTTCCTAATTGTGATATTATATTATAATTACTGATAATATCATTTTTCAAATCTATATTAATATTTTCACTACTTTCATCATATGATTCACTTGTAAATTCACCTGAAGAATAATCTAATGATGATGCACTTGAAGATACGTATTCTTCTTCCATAATATTAAAATAAAATGATTTATTTTTAAATATATATAATGTGTTATGTGAGATCCAAAATTAACTTTGTTAATTTTGAATCTTTGCAAACAGTGTTGGGCACAAAACCCAAATGTAATAAAATATTATCTCTTGATAATTAATGTCAAAAGGAACTAGAAAAATAAAATGTTTAGGAAAAGAAGTTAAACCAGATGAATATTATATACATCCAATTACATTAGCATTAGGTAAAAATAAAAATAATGTTGAAATATGCCCATCCGAAATATATTTTGATAAAGATTCTAAAGGTAATAAAACAAAAACAATTGCAAAACCAGATAAAAAATTATCAGAACGCGATATTCAAACATTTATGGCTTTACCATATTTAAGATTAGACCCAAAACAAGTATTAAATATATATAAAATAGACACAGTTGATGATATTGTAAATTTTACAACAAATTCTATTAATGAAAATAAAGATTATGAAACAATAAATAGAATTATTAATGTTTGGATAAGAGAAAATTTAGATGATTTAAAAGATACAGAAGGACATCATAATATATTAGAAAAACTTTATAAAATTCTAGGAAAACATTTTAATAAAGATTTTGATTTATCTAAAATATCCAAATGGATAAAAAAAATTAATTATGATGATTTTTATTTAAATTTAGGAGAATATATATTATAATATTAATGTCATTCTTTGAAGATTTTAATTGGAAATTTTATATAAATTATTATTCAGATTTACTAGAACATAATATAAATACATTTGATAAAGCATTTCAACATTGGAAAAAATTTGGAGAAAAAGAAGGCAGGATATGTAATTTTAATTGGTATGATTTTAATATTGATATGGAAAAAGCGACAGATTTATGGTTAAATAATAAGACTATTAATTATTCTAATATTAATAATGATATTAATAATAATTTAAATATTAAAATAACAGAAGATACACGATTATGTTTGTTTGCAACATATTATAATAATATTAATGAAATATTATTATATGCAAAACAAATCTCTCCATTTATGGATTATATAATCATATTATCTAATAAACCTATTAAAACATTCGCAAATATTTATAATTTAATTTATACTAAAAATATTGGATTAGATTTTGGTATTTATTTAAGAGCATTTAAAGCACTTAATCTATTAACAATTCCTAAAGAATTATTACTAATAAATGATAGTTGTATTGTTCAAAATAATTTTAAGAATTTTTTTAATTGGAGTAAAAAATATAATAATTGTTTATTAGGATTAACTGAAAATTATGATATTAATCATCATATTCAAAGTTATTTTTTATATTTTAAAGGAAATACTGTTAAAGAATGTTTATATTTTATGAACCGGTTTGATTTTAATCAATTAATAATAGAAAAACATACAAAAAATTATTATAATGAATATGTAAAAAGATTTCATAATATATATGTAGAAAATGGGTATAAATTTTATATAATTATAAAATTTGAAATTGGATTATCACAATATATTAAATCATTTGTGAATAATAAATATACTATAGAATCATTTATTAAATATAATGATAAAACTATTTATAATAGTCCTGAATATTATTTAGATATATTACCACTTTCTAAAAAAGATATTATATATAAGAATAAAGAACTTATAGAAAAATTTCTCTCAATTAGAAAATTAAATGGATTAATTATATAAATTATTTATATTATATATTAATATGTCAATATTTTATCCTACACCAGAATTGGCTTTCCCAAGTTTTTCTTTGAATCAACCTATACCAGTTATTAATCCAACTACAAACAAATTAGAAATAATACCTCTATATAATAGACCTCTTACTTACGTTCCAACTACATATAAATATCAAAATATAAATAATGACAAAAATTTACAAAATTTAGAAACAACATATTTTTTAGATAAAACTATTGAATGGATGAAGTATGATAATAGTTTTTCAAAAGTAAAAAAATATATGTCAGATATTAGAGGAGAACGTGGATATGAAATTATACATAAAATATTAAAAATGTATGTTAAACAAAATCACACTAATTGGTATGATTTAAAATCTCAATCTATTTTAATTAAACAATATATTAGACATAAACTTAAAAATATATAACAATCGTTGAAATATTTATTATTTATTTAATATATATAATAAATATTAATAATGGATTTTGATTGGAAATTTTATATTAATTATTATGGAGATTTACGAAAGGCAAATATTAATACAGAGGAATTAGCAAGAAAACATTGGACAAACTTTGGTAAAAAAGAAGGAAGAATATGTATAAATCCTAATAATAAACTAGATATTAATAAAACTATTGAATGTGAATTTGATCATAAATTTTATAGTTCTATTTATCCAGATGTTCGACATAAATTGAAAACTCGTGAAGAAATGTATAATCACTGGAAAAATGAAGGGAGAAAAGATAATCGAGTATGTTGTTTTAAAAAAATGCAACAAATTATTCAAAATCATGAGAATATAATAAATAAAGAGTGTTCTACATATAAAATAAAACAAGTAGATGAATCACAATTTAAAAAAATTAATATATTAATAAGAACTAGTAATAGACCTGACTCATTCACTAAATGTATTAATAGTATATTAAATCAAAAATATACTAATTATCATGTGATTATTTGTTATGATAAAGAAGATAGTAAGCTATATTTAGATAATTATAAAGAAAATGAAAAAATAGAATACTTTCCAATTAATATAGATAATCGAAATAAATATAAATTTAATCTATACTGTAATCATTTAATGGACAAAGTAAAAGACGGTTATATTATGTTTTTAGACGATGATGATATATTATGTCATGACTTTGTATTAAATATAATAAATGACCATTTGAAAACAGAAAATGATTTATTAATTTGGAGATTTATGAGACCAGATAAATTAATATATCCAAAAAATATAAATAATATAATATTGGGTAGTATTGATACAACATGCTTTTGCTTTCATAGTAATTTTAAAAATTTACACAAATGGGGAGATAAACAATGTGGAGATTTTTATTTTATTACTGGTTTAATAAAAAAGAAAAAATTTAATATTAAGAGTATAAATTATATATTAACTAGAACTGGTTATAATGACAAAATTGGTAACTTCGGTAATTAATTTATTATTTATTATTATATTTAATGATATATTTTGATTGGCAATATTATATAAATAGATACAAAGATTTAAAAACTTCCGGAATTAATAATAATTTATCTGCATTAAATCATTGGGTCAGACATGGATTAAAAGAAAATAGAATATGCAATAAAATATTTGAAAACCTAAATTTGAAAGATTATAAATCAAAGCTTATTCATAGTAATCCTGAATTAAAAACAAATCATGATTTGTTTTTATATTTTTATAAACAAAAATTTCCAATAAACAATGATAATAATGATAATAATATTTTAGAAAAAATTAAAAATACTAATTTATTAAATAATAATTTTAATATAAATATAGAATTTAATGAAATAAAAATAAATGAATCATTGAATAAATTTCCAAATATTATACCAAGCATAATTAATGTCACAAATCCACCTAAATATATTAACGATGATGATATTAAAATAGTTATATGTTCTTGTGTTTATAAAAGATTTGAATTATCTAAATTTTGTATTAATGAATGGCTTAAATTAAATGTTTATAAAGTCATAGTCGCTTATTCTTTTGATGAAGACTATACTAACCTTATTTCACTTTGTGAAAATTATCCAAATAAATTAATTTTAGTTAAATATCAAAATTTACCATTAAGTAATAAATGGAATCATTCTGTATATACTGCGAAACAATTTAATCCAGATGCAATTATGATTATGGGCTCTGATGATATATTTACTGAATCTTATTTAAATAAAGTTAAATATTATATTAATAGAGACATAGATTATATATCTAATAACAACTGGGCCCATGTATGGTATTTTTCTAATAAAGTTACTTTATTAACAGATAGATATATTAATAGACAAACTGATGATGGTATTGGATCAGGGCGTATAATAAACGCACGAATATTAAATAAAATAAATTGGAATTTATATAAATTTGATAAACCTATTAATAAAATATTAGATTTAACTTCTTATAAAAAAATAAACAATTTAATAAAATCAAAAATATTTGATATAGATGGGTATTCTATATTTTTATTAAAATTAGCAAATGATAATACAGCTATTAGTATTAAAACTGATTTACAAAATTTTATAAATACATATTATAGAAATTTTGAACATAATCATACAATAGATAATTTTTATAATTTAAATTATAGTTATAATTAATGATATATTTTGATTGGATTTATTATATTAATAAATATATTGATTTAAGAAATGCTGGTATAAATAATCAAAATGCTGCTTTAACCCATTGGATAAATCATGGATTAAAAGAACATAGAACATGTAATAAAATATTTGAAAATTTTAATTGGAAAGAATATTTACTTAAACATACAGAATTAAAAACTAAAAATGATGCATTAATTAAATATTATAATGAACAAAATCAAAATATAAATACTATTAAAACTATTGTTAAATCTAAATCAAAAAATACTATTTTATTAGATAGAGTAAAACAAATTGGATTGAATAATAAATTTTTTAATATAAAAATAGAATTAAATTTATCAAATATTAAAATAAATACAGAATTATCTGTTCAGCCTGTTGTAAATATTACATCTAATCCTACTGTTAAAACAATTAAAGATTATAAATATAAAAGTAATAACGATGTTAAAATTATAATTTGTTCTTGTGTTTATAAAAGATTTGAATTATCTAAATTTTGTATTAATGAATGGTTAAAATTAGATGTTTATAAAGTTATAGTTGCTTATTCTTTTGATGAAGATTATAATAATCTTATTTCACTTTGTGAAAATTATCCAAATAAATTAATTTTAGTTAAATATCAAAATTTACCATTAAGTAATAAATGGAATCATTCTGTATATACTGCAAAACAATTTAAACCAGATGCAATTATGATTATGGGCTCTGATGATATATTTACTGAATCTTATTTAAATAAAGTTAAATATTATATTAATAGAGATGTAGATTATATATCTAATACTAACTGGGCAAATATTTGGTATTTTTCTAATAAATTAATGATATCAACAGAGAGATATATTAATAGAGTAACACCTGATGGATTAGGTTCTGGTAGAGTAATAAATTCTAGTATTTTAAATAAAATAAATTGGAATTTATATTTATTTGATAAACCTATAAATAAATGTTTAGATGGAAATTCATTTCAAAAAATAAGTCATTTTATTAAATCAAAAGTATTTGATATAGATGGATTTTGTATTTTATTATTAAAATTATCAGGAGATAATACAGCTATTACAGTTAAAGAAAATTTAACTGGATATATTGAAAAAGTTTATAGAACAAATAACTTTATAAAAACTATTGATAATGTTTATTTTATGGACTATAATTAACCTTAGTTTAAATTATTGGTTTATTAAATTATATTTTATAATTTAATAATATATGACTGAATATTTTGATTGGAAATATTATACTAATAAGTATAAAGAGTTAGAACGTGCAAATATAAATACTAAAGAAAAAGCTTATCTTCATTGGCAAAAATATGGTATGCGGCAAAATAGAATATGCAATATTATATTTGAAGATGTAGATTTAGATTTATATATTAAAATAAATAGATTAAAAATTAGTAATAGAGAACAATTATATATTCATTTTCACAAAAATTATCTTAAAAATAAAACCGTTGAACCAACAGTTGAGACAATCATTGAACCAACAGTTGAGACAATCGTTGAACCAACAGTTGAGACAATCATTGAACCAACAGTTGAGACAGTAGTTGAACCAACAGTTGAGACAATCATTGAACCAACAGTTGAGACAGTAGTTGAACCAACAGTTGAGACAGTAGTTGAATCAACAGTTGAACCAACAGTTGAGACAGTAGTTGAATCAACAGTTGATGAAAACATTAATAATGATATCTTAATAGAAGAACAGATAAATCAAATAGATATACTTAAAACAGATGAACCAAATGAAAATATGACAGATATTATAAATGAAATAGAAGAAGTTATTTTAACAGATATAAATCCCGTAATTGAAAAAGAAACTAATCAAGATATATTAGAAGTTGCTAAAATATCTAAAAGACAGAGTAAAAAACAAAAGAAGTTAGAAGTATTAGAGTAATTAGTTTTTATTAATATATAAATATATTAATATATTTATATATAATGAATAATAATTTTGATTGGGTATTTTATGTTAATAGATATAAGGATTTGCAAAAAGCAGGAATAAATACGTATGAAAAAGCACTAAAACATTGGACATCATTTGGAAAAACAGAAGGCAGACAATGTAATGAGTCTCAACCAGTAAAAACAAGTATTATAAAAAAACCTATAATACAAAACACAAATAATATAAATTTGGATGATGAATATGATAAAAAGATACTAGATGAATATTACATAGATAATGAAAAATCAAATGATTTTAAGGATAAAAGAATTATAGCAGTCATTCCAGTTCATGGTCGTGAATTATTATTAAAATATACAATTAGAAGATTATATAATAAAAATAAATTGTTTAAAGTTATTTGTGTTGGAGAGAAAAAAACGGAAAAAGAAGTAGTATTACAAGAAAAAGGTATTTGGGTAGAATATAAAAATAATCCATTAGGTAAAAAATGGAACATGGGTTTTAAAATAGCACAAATATATAATCCCGATGCAGTTTTATTTGTAGGTAGTAGCGATTGGATTAGTTCTGATTGGATAGACGAAGCTTATACTTATATTGATGAATTTGGAATAATAGGAAAACATGAATTTACAATGGCAGATATAACAAAAGGAGAATTAAAAACATGTCATTGGTTAGGATATCCAAAACATACAAATAGAAACAAAGAAACTATAGGTATAGGTAGATTAGTTAGTAGAAAATTATTAGATGTAATTGATTTTTTACCATTTGACAATAATTTAAATAGTAGTATGGATTGGTCAATGTATTGTAAATGCATTAAAAATAATTTTAAAGTTAAAATATTAACAAATAATTCTAAGTTTTTAAGTATTTCATGTGATTTATGGATAAATAAACATAAATTTCTTTATCATTATTTAGCATGTTCGAATAAAGTTGCATATTTAAGTTTAGATTTAAATAAAGATTTAAATGAAATTTATTTTAGAACAATTTTATTAACATTAGAACAAATAAATGATTTATTACAAGAGTTTCCTGAATTAGAAGATTTTAAAAATGATTATAACAATTCGGTTAATTAATATAAATATATTAATATATATAATGGAATGTAAAAATTGTTTAATGACATCTGATATATCAGATATTAAAGATGATATTTGTAATTTTTGTATATTACATAAAACTATTGAAAACAACTATATAGATTTTAATCCAATTTTAGGAAAAATTAGAAACCAAACTGGTAAATATAATTGTATAACTGGTATTTCAGGTGGTCTAGATAGTAGCACTTTATTATATACAGCTGTTAAAATATGGAAATTAAAACCTCTTGTAATTCATTTTAATAATCATTGGGATACTAAATTAGCAACAGAAAATATGATGAATTTAATTAAAAAATTAAATGTAGATTTTATAGAATATTATGTAAATAAAGAAGAATATGATAATCTAAACAAAGCATTTCTTATGGCAGGAACTCCAGATTGTGATATTCCAAATGATATTGCTATGACTAAAATAATGTATGAAACTGCAGAAAAATATAATATTAAGTATATATTAAATGGACATTGTTATAAAACAGAAGGTTCCACTCCATTAAAATGGACCTATATGGATGCAAAATATATTAAAGATGTTTATAGAAAATTTTTTAATAAAGAATTAGAAAATTTTCCATTATTTACTTTTACTGACCAATATAATTATTCTAAATTAGGTATTGAACAAGTTAGACCATTTCATTATAAAAATGTTGATAGATTTAAATTAGATGAAGAAATGAAAAACTTTATTAATTGGAAATCTTATGGATGGAAACATGGAGAAAATAGTTATACTGATTTTGTTGGTTCTTATTTATTACCTAGAAAGTTTGGAATAGATAAAAGAATAGTATATTTATGTGCAAAAATAAGAACTGGATTAATTTCTAAAGATGAAGCACGTAATATTTTAAATATAGAACCCTGTTTTGATACTGATGTAATAGGAGATGAATATTTAGATTTAATAGATTCTCCAATTGTAGAAAGAGAATCTTATGATAGATATAATTTCAAAGAAGCAAATTGGTTAATTTATTATTTATATTTATTAGGAACAGTTCCATATACTTTTTATACAAAATATTCTGTTAAATTAGAACAATTTAATTATTCATCTATAAACGATGTAACACCTGAAGATTTAGAAATAATTAAAAATACTATTATTAATTCAAAATATAATGATGAAGAATTAGAAAAAATTCGACAATTGATATTTTAAATAATTAATAGATATTCAAACTCTTCGAACCATAATTCTATATTACCAATTAAATGACTATTATATTTAGTAAATGGTCCATTCCAACCAATAATGTTTCTTTTTAAAAATTGATTACATAAGTCATTATACAATGGATGTATTTTATGTCTTTCTACATCATAAGTATATTTTTCTCTATTAATCAAGTTACTATCTATTTTTTCTAACAAAATATCTTTTAGAATTTTTTTAGAATTAATTGTATATTCATCCCAAGTTGGATTATTTATAGTTTTATAAAAAAATTCTTCAGGTGATTTAGATAATGCAATTTCAAATATATTATGGTCTAATAATGGAACTCTCGCTTCTATTGAATAATACATATATATTGCATCTGCATTTAATAATAAATCGTTTAATAAAAATGTTTTTATTTCTAACCAGCGCGGAATATTATTGATTGGTAAATTATCTGGAATATTTATTTCTTTGTAAATATTTTCAATAAAATTATTTTTGTAATCTTCAAATAATGATTTATATTTATTATCTAATGGTTTAATTTGTGATAAGAATATATATAAATCTTTAATATGATTCTTATTCTCTGTTGATTTAATACGTCTATGGCCATAAAATAACTCATTTCCTCCAGTTCCAGTTAATAACACTTTATATTTTGAACTTATATATAATGCAGACATATTCATAATATATGATGCTTTGGTTGGTATTCCTGTAAAATTTATTATTTTTCTTTGTTCATTAATAAATAAATCTATTGAATTATCTAAATAATCTTTATCTATAATTATTAATTCTTTATTCAAATTGTCTAATATAGTTTTCGCATACTTAATCTCTCCAAAATCCATTGATATAAAATCACTTTTATTACTATAATAAGCTAATATTGATGAATCTACTCCACCACTATATAATATTGCAGTAGGAACATCCGTTGTTTCTTGTAATTCAATTGATTTTTGTATATATTTATCCATATTTTCATTCGCTCTATTAAAATTTGGAATATAATATTTGTTATATTCCATTTTATTAACATTTAATATATATCCTGCATCTAAACCATAAACATCTTTAAACATACTTTCTTTTGATAAACAAATTCCACTTGATAAATATGAAAAAAGCGAATTTATATTAAGTTCCCATTTTTTATTATGTAATTCATATAATGTTTTTACAATTGCTCCTGGATTAGATGCAAATATAAATATATTATCATCATTATAATAATAACAATATTTAATTCCAATTTTATCTCTTACAATATTCATTTCATTATTAATAGTATTATACAGACAAATTGCATAAATTCCATTAATTAATTTTAATGCTTCATCTAGACCAATATAATATATTAATTGTATTAAAACTTCTGTATCAGAATTAGTAATAAAATTACTATTATATTTTTTAATTAAAAATTCTTTTAATTCTAAATAATTATAAATTTCACCATTAAAAACTATAACATAATGTTTAAAAATGAAAGGTTGATTAGACCGACTATCCAAATCAATAATTGATAATCTATTATGACAGATAGCAATATTATTATTAATATAATAATTTTGACTATCTGGTCCTCTATTAATTAAATTCTTTAATAATGTTTTCGCATATTTTTCAATATTAATATTAGTAATATTTTTAATAAAAACTCCTGATATTCCACACATTAATAATTTATATAATATATATTTAGTTTAACTAATTAACAATATTTATATATTATATTAATGTGTGGAATATCTGGTATTATTTTTAAAAAACCAGAATTTATTAATTGTGATATTATTAAATATCTAAATGATTTATTATATTTAAGAGGACCAGACCATAATGATATTTATATAAATAATAATGTAATGTTAGGACATAATAGATTATCAATATTAGATTTAGATAGTCGGTCTAATCAACCTTATATTTTTAAAAATTATATTATGGTATTTAATGGTGAAATTTATAATTATCAAGAATTAAAGCAGAAATTAATAAATGAATTTAATGAAACATTTATAACAAATTCTGATACAGAAGTATTAATAAAAATGTTTTATTATTATAATATAAATGATGCAATTAATTATTTAGAAGGTATGTTTTCTATTATTTTATATGATGAGTTAAATAAAAATATTTATTTAATTAGAGATAGATTAGGTGAAAAACTATTATATTATTATGAAGATGATAATATTTTTATAATATCATCAAATCCAGGTTCTATTGCAAAAACAGTAAATAAATTTTTTAATAAAATTTGGTCTATTAACAAATATGCATTATTTTATTATTTATCAAGTGGTATGGTTCCAACTCGTATGACATTATTTGATGAAATTTATGGATTAAAACCTGGATATTATATTAAATATAATATTTATAATTATAATTTAGAATATAATAAATTTTGGTTCCCAGTTTTTAATAATGATAATAATTTTTATGATTTATTAAAAGATTCTGTAAATAAATGTGAAATATCCGATGTTGATACTAAAATATTATTTAGTGGAGGAATTGATTCTGGTATTATTTCTTTTTTTGAAAATAAATCATCTTATATTACTTTACATACTGATGAATTAGAATTATCTAAAAAATTTTTAATGAATATAAATAAACAAGATAAACAGTATATTATTAGTAATGAATATATTTTAAATAATTTGGATAGAGCAATTGATGAACACTGTAATATAATATCTAATAGTGGTTTATTAACACGTTCTTCATTTGCTGTAATTATAACAGGATTATATTTAAAAGATTATTTTCCAAATACAAAATGTATAATAACTGGAAATGGAGGAGATGAATTATTTTATGGTTATAAAATAATGCATATTGATGAATCAAAATATAATGAACATATAAATGAAAAATTTTTATTTAATCAATTTATAATTCCATTTAATAATAAATATGGAAATTATTATAAAAATTCATATAAACCTAATTTTAAATCAAATATTATTCAAGAATTAGATATACCAGATAATTTATCAAAAAATAATATTCCAAGATGGTTAGAACTAAAAACATATTTATTAAATGATTTGAATATAGATTCTGATATAATTTTTATGAATTTTTCAATTGAATGTAGAAGTCCTTTTTTAAATCATAAGTTAGTTGAATATACTTTGTCTAAACATCCTTCAGAGTTTTTTTATAAATATAATAATAAAAATTTTAATTCTTATATTCAAAATAGCAAAAAACCTTTGAAAAATATTTTATTAACAAAAATGGATAAATCTAATGTATTTAGATACAAATATGGTTATGGTTTCAATGATAATTTATATATCAATAAATATAAAAATCATGCAAAAGACTTTTTAAAGAGAAAAATTACTTCATATGATTGTTCTCAAAATCAAGCTATTATTTTAATTGGAACATTGGAAATTTGGTTTAAATCTTTTGAAAATATTATAGTTTATTAATATATGAATAATAATTTAATATTTATAGGCGGGCCCGCTCATAGTGGAACATCTTTATTAGAATATATTTTAAGTTTGCATTCTAATATAAAATGTATTGGAGATTACATTAATTTAAATGGTAATATAAAATTTACAGAAAATAATCTTAGTATATTTAATTCAAAAACATTATTTGATAAATATATTAATGATTATGTAAAAAAATTTAATCTTAAATCTAATGATTATTTGTTATTGAAAAATCCAGATAATGTTTTTTATTTAGACCAAATTAATAAATTTACTAATAATAGAGCAAAAATTATTTTAATTTATAGAGATGGTAGAGATACAGCACTTAGTTTAGTTAGAAGAAAAGAATTAAATATATGGCCTGATTTCAAAGAAGCCCTTATTTATTGGATTAAAGTTATTAAAATAATACAAAATGCTAAAAATGTATTTAAACTAAAATATGAAGAATTTATTGAAAATACAGAAAATAAATTATCAGAAATACATAAATTTATTACTATAAATGATGAAAGTAATAAAAATATTATAGAATATCACAAAAAATGTAATAAAACACAAAATGATTTCCCAGATCATATTAATCATGTAAAACTTAGACAAACTCAATTACTAACACCTATTTATAATTCATCTAGATATAAGGAAGAAATAACTAAAGAACAAGAAGAATTATATAATGAATTAACTAAAGATTTATTTTAATTCTCTATTACCTTTTTCATCTATGGTTCCTATGTTTTTTGCTGGATTACCTACCATTATACTATAATTTTCAACTGATTTTGTTACTACTGCACCTGCGCCAATTAAAGCATGTTTGCCTATTGTATTACCGCAAACTATAGTACTGTTTGCCCCCAAAGTAACCCCGTCTTCAATAATTGTTTTAATATAGTCTCCATTTTTGCTATACATCCCTCTAGGATTTATATCATTAGTTAATACACAGGAAGGACCAAAAAATACGTAATTACCTGCTTCCACGCCAGCGTATATACTTACATTATTTTGAACTTTACAATTATCACCCAAAACTGCGCCACCGGCAATAAACACATTTTGACCAATATTACAATTCTTTCCAATTTTAGCATCTTTACATATATGTGAATAGTGCCATATTTTTGTTCCTTCTCCTATAATAGCACCATCATCAATAATAGCTGTTTCATGAGCAAAATAACCATTACCAACGGTTTTATTAGGAATATTTATTATTTGATGCTTTTTCAATGATTCTGATAAATAATTTAAAACCTTTAATACTCTTATACCTTCTTCACCATCAGTTATTGGTTTAGTTCTATTATAGCAGCATTCCATAAAGTGTCTGCATTCTTTTTCTAAAGGAGATATTGATAAATCTAATTCTATTATTTTGGGTTCTACTTTATTAGCAATTGGCGATGGATTCATGCAGTTTGCTGTATTTGACCAATTCATATAATCATTATATAATTTTAATTTATGTTCCTTCTCCATATCATCAAATAATAACATTCCTTTTTCGCATATAATTGACATTTTTTGTTCTTTATACGGATTTAACCAATTTACATTTATATTAATATAACTATCAGAACCTTGCTGAAAGCCGGTTTTAATTTTCATTATTGAATTTGTTATATCATGAACACCTTTAGTAAGCGAAGCATTACCTGTGCATTGAACCCATTCAGGTAAATTATTATTGCATATATTTAATATAACAGATATATCATGTGGAGCAAATGACCATAACACATTTTCTTGTATTCTAAATATACCTAAATTCAATCTATTAGCTGTTATTTGTTTAATATTTCCTAAAGATGGCAATATTTCTTTAATCTTTTCAATTGCTGGATGATAATGCAATAAATGACCAACCATTAAAATACAATTTTTTTCTTTTGCTAATTTAACTAATTCTTCTGCTTCATCTACATTTAATGTAATTGGCTTTTCTATATAAACATCTTTATTCATTAGTAATGCTTCGCGTGCAAATTTATAATGCATTTCTGCAGGTAAAGAAACACATACTGCGTCAACTCTTAATAACATATCAGTATAATTATCTGTTATATTCAAATTAGGATAATCATTTTTATACTGATTAATTAACACTGGATTAATTTCACAAATTGTATCTAAAAATCCTATTTTATTAAATTCACGAATTAAATTCTTACCCCAATAACCACCACCTATTAAACCTAATTTTAAAATTTGTTTATAACTATGTTTATAACTATGTTTATTATCCATATAATAATTATACTTTTTAGTTTATATTAAACTAATTTTAATATAAATAATATTAATAATAAAATAAAAATGAAATTTAATACTATACAAATGTATGATCCCAAAAGAGAATATGCATGTCATAAAGATGAAATTGACACTGCAATTCATGATGTTCTTAATCATGGTATATTTATTAATGGACCTGAAATTACACAATTAGAAAAAAAATTACAAGATTTTACTGGTTCTAAGCATGCAATTTGTGTATCTAATGGAACTGATGCATTAAAAATCGCATTATTAGCTTTAGATGTTAAACCAAATGATGAAGTAATCACTGTTGCGCATTCTTGGATTAGCACAGCAGAAGTGATTCCTCTAATTAATGCTATTCCTGTATTTATCGATATTGATATTAATAACTTTAATATGAACCCATCAAAGTTAGAAGCTGCAATAACAAATAAAACAAAAGCAATTATTGTTGTTAGTTTATATGGATTAGTAGGAAATATAGAAGCAATTAATAGAATAGCAGATAAATATTCTATTCCTGTTATTGAAGATGCTGCTCAAAGCTTCGGTGCTGAGCGCCACGGGAGAAAAAGTTGTAATTTATCTTTAATTGGAACGACTAGTTTTTTTCCAAGCAAACCACTTGGATGCTATGGAGATGGCGGTGCTTGTTTTACAAATGATGATAATTTAGCTATGAAAATGAAAGCTATTCGCGCACATGGTGGATTACAACGTTTTCAACATCAATATATTGGTATGAATGCACGTCTTGATACTATTCAAGCAGCTATTTTATTAGCAAAATTTAATTATTTTGATAATACAATTAAAACTAGAAATGAGTGTGCTAATTATTATTTAGAAAAATTAAAAGACATACCTCAATTAATTTTACCAAAAGTAGAAGAAGGTTGTTTATCTGCTTGGGCTCAATTCTCCATCTTAGCAGAAAATAAAGAAACAAGAGATAGTATTGTTGAATATATGAAAAAAAATAATGTTAATTTATCTATATTTTATCCATCCCCACTCCATCATCAAATTTGCTTTAAAAATATTTCTATTAATCATGATTTAACAGTAACAGAAGATGTTTGTGATAGAGTATTTAATTTACCATGTTATGGCGAATTAACAACTGAAGAAATGGATTATATTATTGAATTACTACATAAATACTATTAACCTTTGGTTTTTTAATTATTGTTTAATAATATTAGTCTTATCTTCTCTCATACTATTTCTTTCATTTACAGTCGCTTGTAAAACCATATGTGGAGAATCTAATCTCTTCATATGATTTAATAAAGCATTAGTATCCTTAGGGAAACAATATCCTCCGTAACTTAACTGACCATCTGGACCTGGAACAGTAGTGTGCATTGGATTAATCCAATTATTTTTTAACATTAAATCTTTTATAACATTATAATCACAATTCATTTTTTTGCTTAATAAATATAATTCATTAAAAAATTGCACTTTTACTGAATAAAAACAATTAAGATAAATTTTCATAGATTCTGATTCAGTGCATGAACATACAGATATATCTGCATTTGGATAATTACTTTTATAAAATGTTTTTAATAAATCAATATCTTTATCTGTTATATTACTTGATCTTCCTAATACTATATGAGATTGATTATGAAAATCTTCAAATGCAGTGCGTGCTGTTAAAAATTCTGGATTATGAATGAATTTTAATGAAGGATACTTTTGTTGAAAACCTTCTGTAGTTAATGGTTCAACAGTACTCTTAATTATAATAATTCCATTATAATTTTTATTAATTTCATATAATATTTCTTCAATGCATGATTTATCATAAGAATTAGTAGATTCATTAAATTGAGTTGGCAGACATAAAAATAATACATCACTTAATAAACAGTCTTCTAATGAATCTGAATCTTTATATTTATCATAACCATATACATTAATACCTTTTTCTTTGAAACTTTTGTATATTGCGCCTCCTACAAAACCAAGACCAATTATACCAATAAACATATACTTTTAAATATATATTTTAAAATAAAATTAAACTATACTTTTTAACTAGTTAATCTATATCTGAATTATCTAAAATTTTATCAATATACTGCATAATTTCAACATAAGAAGTTCCATATATATTAAAAGTATTAACATCTAAATGTTTTTTTATATAATTTATTTGATGAGGATTCTCATAATGTGAAATAATAAATGGTATAACATATTTATTTAATTCTTCTTCAGGTATTCCATTATTATAATTATCTAAAATCATATCAAATCCAATATAATTCTTTGGAATATTTTTAATACTTAATCTATCATTATATATTAATATTTTATTAATAAAATTAATAGTATCATCTTCTCTAATTACACTATCTACTAAATTAAGAAATTTTTTAAAATTTAAAGCATTTCTTTTTTTCATAATAGATTGTATTTTTCTGCAATAAAAAGCATTTTTCTCAAATATTTTATTTAATTGAGTTAATTCAATAGGAAAAGTAATATTATTCTTTATATCCATCATTTCTTTTATTCTACCAATTCTTTTCTCAATAAATGTTTTCAAATCAGACAAATTATTAATATTTGAAATAAGAAATATATCTATATTTAAACATTTTTCAAACAATGGAGATATATAATATTCATCATTATTTATATAATATAAACTACGAGCATAATTAACTATAAATGGTAATACATTTGTATAATATTCCCAATATTTATAGCCTACATCCATATTATATATTAATTGAGTAAAGGCATCTGTTTTTTCATTACTAATTTCTATATTATATGTATTAATACAATGAATAAGCATCTCCATATTATACCAACTATGATTGTTTATAAAATCATATTCTAATGTTAATTTATTTTCTAAATCATATATTAATGATTTATTGTGAGGTTGTAACATTTTCCAAAACTTGTTTTCAATTTTCCTATCTACACAAACTTGTTGTGTAAATTTAATTATATTATCACAAATTAAATCATTATCCATATTTGAAATCATAATTATATAACCCAATTTATCATAACTTTGACTTTTTTTACATAATAAATCAATAAAATGAGTAAAATGAATCCATTGAGAATCTTCATTAAAATAATTACATAATAATTTTGCATAATCTTCAATTGTCAATTCTTTTTTAATTTTATTTAATATATAATGAATTTCATCAAAATGCTCACTATTTGTATGTTTAAAAACATGAATAATATACATTTCAATAAAATTCATTATTTTATATATTCCTTTAGTATTAAAATCACAATATTTTATTGATTCTATTATATGATTAAAACCAACCTCATCTAAACTAACTGAATTACCATTTATTAAATCAAAACACTCTTCTATATTTACAAAAGTTACATCTGTTATTATTTGAATATTATTCTTTGTTTTTGTTTTGTTCTCATAATTAAACCCTAATTTTATTCCATGCGATTTTAAATTAGTATATATTGTTTTATCTATCACATTTGTATTGTCAAATGTAAATACTGTTGAATATTTATCTATTAAATAACGACATCTTGAATGAACTAAATATTGAAGCTCTAAATTAGACCTAAATATAGAATCACTCACTATAAATTTATTTCTTTTTATTTTTTTCTTTATTTTCTTTTCATCCAAAGTTATTGTGCTATTATTTGGATATGTTAAATCATAATTATAATTTGTATTATTATTATTATTCATAGTAGATGATAATCCTAAATTACCAGCAATAAACTCTATATCATCACCAATATTACCACCATATTTTTTATATTTATATTCTTCATTTGATGTTTTAAAAGTAATATTTATATTTTTAGCACCTAGTTCTTCAACAATTTGACAGAATCCTCTTAGCTTATATTCTGTTTGTTTTAGATTATATTGTTCAACAGGTATAAATATAATAGTATCAATAATTTCCATTTTTTTATATAAACTATCTTTTATAATTTCTCCTTCATTAAACATAATGCTATGACACGGAGACTCTTCATTTATATATAATGGATAATCATTTAATTCTGCATTAAATACACTATTGTTTAATTTTGCCAAATTTTTTTTTATTAAATTTAATGATTCATATGGTAAAAAAGTGCATCCAGGAAATTGAGTATCTGTTAAATGTTTTCTTTTGAACAATTTATTTTTTTTAATTAATTTATTATTATCTACAAATATTATATATGTTGATATTAATAAAATATTATATATAAATGTAAAATCTTTCTCCTTTAATGAATTAAAATCATAAAACGTTGTATCACTAATTTCTTTAATTAAACCAAATTTATTTGTGTCTAAATATTTTACATTTATATCGGATGAACTAGTTCTTTTATATCCTTTTGTATTAACTACTTTATGTTTACTTACATTCTTATACATTTTATCATCAGAATTTGATATTATATTACTATCACTATCTGTTGTATCTGAACTATAATCTAAATCAGATGAAATACTATATTGTCTTTTCATTATTATAAAGTATAAAATTAATATTTATAAATTTAATATTTAAAAACTAGTGACTATTTATATTAAATGACTACAAAATCTTTTGAGTCTTATAATAAAGAAATCTTTGTAAAAGATTATTTTGATATACATAATCATTATGTTAAACAATTTGGTAAATCAACCCTAATTCTAATGCAGGTCGGTAGTTTTCACGAAGCATATAATACAGATGAAGATGGTCCTGATTTATTTTATTTAGGTGAAAAAATAAATATGACTGTTACACAGAAAAATAAAAGCAAGCCATTAAGCACATCTAATCCTCGCATGATGGGTTTTCCTAGTTATATTGTTGAAGAAATGGTTGATAGAATAGTGAGTTTAGGCTATACAATTATTCGTATAGACCAAACAACTGAACCGCCAAATCCAAAACGTGAAGTAGTTGGTATATTTTCTCCATCTACTAATATTAATAGTAATAAAAATTCTAATTTAGTATGTATTATTTTTGATGGAATTAAATTGAAAACAAGTAATCCATTATTAATTATTGGTATGTCGAGTTATGATATTTCTACTGGTATTGGTTCAGTATATGAAACAATCAGCACAAATGATGATACAATGATTGCTCTTGATAATGCTATTAGATTTTTAGAAAAATTTCAACCAGCTGAAACTATTTACCATTTCAGTAAAGAATTATTATCACATATGGAAATAAATGGAATTAATAAAATGAATAAAGATGATATATTAAAATATATTGGAATTGAACCAACCACTATGACTACTTATAAATTAACTAACCCTGAATTAGTTATAAATAATCGCTACCAGAATACATTATTGGATGAAATTTTCAATAATAATTTAAGCTCTATAAATTTACATGCTTATAATTACGCACGTTTAGCATTAGTTGGATTATTAGAATTTGTTAAAAATCATCAACCTATTTTATTGAATAAACTAACAGAACCTGAGTATTTTGATAATCAAGAAACTCTTTATTTAGGTAATCGTTGTTTAAATCAATTAGATGTAATAAATCAAGATTCTAATAATGCGCAAAGCGCTGGGAAAAAATTATTTGATATTATTTGTAAAACTAAAACTCCAATGGGTAAAAGGTTTTTAATTGACCAATTATGTAATCCATTAATTAATCCAGATGAATTAAATAAAAGATATAATATTATTGATATCATTTTAACAAATAAAATATATGATAATATTGCTAAAGAATTAAATAATATTCATGATATTCCAAAAATTATTCGTAAAATGGAATTAAATAAAGTTCATCCTAATGAAATATTTCATTTATACCAAAGTATTGAACAAATTAAGAAAGTTTATAAGATTATGAGAAATCTTGATGATAGTTCTAGAAAAATTATTAAAAAATCTCTTGATATTGATAAAGAAAAATTAGAAAAATTAAAAGAAATCAATCTTCATATTGAATTAACTTTTGATATTAATTATATTGAAACATTAAATTATAACAATTATAAAGAAGAGACACATAATTATATTTTGAACGATTCTTATCCAAATATTATTGAATTAACAAAAAAAATAGAGACAAGCAATAATTTTATGGATTTATTAGTATTAACATTAGAAAAATATATTGAAGAACAAAATAGTAAAGTCATTAAGAAAGATGCAAATTCTATTACTTTAAAATTTAACGACCGTGATGGACATTATATGCTTATTACTAAACGACGTTGTAAGATTCTTCGTGATAAATTAGATACAATGAAAGAACTTGATGTTAATGGAATTAAAATCCAGATTAAAGATTTAGAATTCAACGATTTACCTAAAAGCAATAATACTAAAATTACTTGTCGTGATATTTTAAAAATTTCAAATGATGTTGTTAATTTAAAATCAAAATTAGCTGCAGAAATTAAAGATGCATTTTATAAAGAAACATCTAATATTATTAATAAATATCGTGATATTTTAATGAATTGTTCTAATACAATTAAGTTTTTAGATTTTTTGAATAGTGGTGCTTTAACTGCTTTAATGTGTGGTTACTGTAAACCAGTAATTAAACATAATGATAATTATGATGATAGTTATTTTGAAGCTGAACAATTACGCCACCCAATTATTGAAATGATTAATACTGATACACCTTATCATCCACATAATATTAGCTTAGGTAAGCCAGATTCTATTCTATTATTCGGTGTTAATAGTAGTGGGAAATCATCTTTAATGAAATCAATTGGTTTAGCAGTAATCTTAGCACAGATTGGTTATTATGTCCCTGCCAAATCTTATACTTATTATCCGTATAAAAATATGTTTACAAGAATTCATGGGAATGACGATATGTATAAAGGTTTATCTAGTTTTATGTTAGAAATGGTTGAATTAGGTGCTATTTTAAAAAGAAATACTAATAATACACTAGTATTAGCAGATGAATTAGCAAAAGGTACTGAATATAAATCTAGTCTAATAATTATTTCTTATATGTTAGAAACATTGGAAAAATCAAGAACAAGCTTTATTAGTGCAAGCCATTTACATTCATTGTGTGATTTACCAAGTGTTAAAAGTTTAAAGAATGTTAAAACAATGCATATTAAGGTATCTTTTGATGAAACTAATAATGAATTAATCTATGAACGTCAATTATCAGAAGGCGAAGGTGACCATTTTTATGGTTTATTAGTATGTAAATATTTTATGAAAAATGATAATTTCAATACAAGAACAAAACAGATTGAATTAGAAGTTGAAGAACAAAATATTAAAAAAAGTAATTATAATAATAACCTTTTTATGATTAAGTGTGAGATTTGCGGAGAAAAGAAAAATTTAGAATCTCATCATATTGAACCCCAAAGGAATTGCGATAAATTTAAATCAATCGAAAATCCTCATATTAAAAGAAATGCAGAGTATAATTTAGTTATTTTATGCAGTAAATGTCATGATTCTCACGATAGAGGTGATATTAATATTATTGGTTGGCAAGAAACAAGCAATGGTAGGAAATTACAGATAATATAAAGCTTTATTAATATTAATATTAATGTCCTGCAAAAGAGAAATATTAGATATATACACTATAATTACATCGGATGATATTTATCCATGCAAAAATAATAATTGTAATTATTATCATAAATCATGTTCTAGACATGCATTAATAGATGCTATATATTTTCTTCAATTTGATAGAGTAAAAGAATTATTAGACAATATGAGTAATGATGATTTAATTAATATGAGAATTTGGAAAAGAAATTTATTAGAATATATTGAGAATGAAATGAAAGGTAATTGGACAAAAGAAATAATTACTTTGGGTAATATCAATTTAAATAATCTTAATGATAAAAATACTTTAATATTTATACAGATTTTAAATTATATTTATAATAAATGTCCTGTATTATTTAATGAATCAAAGATTCTTAATATAAAAAAATTCATCACTTATTAAACATTATTTTTTGTAAATGTTCTTTACGGCCTTTCAAATGTGAAAACCAACAATTAATATTATCACATTTCATGGGCTTATTTGTATCTTTCACTAATTTCCAAGGTCTTTCATATTTACATAAATAATGTGGTATATAATAAAATTTTTTTATTTTACTCAATCCTTGATGATTTTTATAACAAATTCGTGGATTTGTTTTAAATATACAATTAAATCCCATTTTACATTCTTCCTCTAATTCTAAATCATAAGGAGCATATTCATTATTAAAAAACAAATTATTATAAGGAGCAAATTTGTTATTATTTTCATATATATTTAGCATTTTAAATAGGATTGATATATTAAAAAGTTGTTCATCATCAAAATCCATTTATTTATATTTAATATAAATAAATAGAAGATAAATCAATTTTTATTTGTGAGATTTATTTTTCAAAGGAAAATAAATCTTACCACAAATAACTTTTGATTGCATTAGTTAGAATTTACAATGTAAATTCTAACTCACAATCAATTTTTATTTGTTATACTTAATATTCTTTTCTTTTGTCTAGTAATTTTTGTTTGAAGAATTTTTATTTGTTGATGTAAAATATCATTAGGATTTTTACTATAATTTTCTTCTAATTCAGTCATTTCTTGAATCATTCTTGTATAATTTTCAACAGATGTTTCCTTCAAAATAGTATATTTATTGTTTGATTTTTTAGGAATATATGTTTGACTAATAAATTGTTTTTCATCAAAACTTGTTTTAATAGAAGTAGGTGGATTATTTTCATAATTTCCAGTAATTTGTTCGACTATTCTATTAGTTAAATCATTGTGCGTTTTTCTAAGATTGCTAAATATTATTTTAGCAATCTTAGATGTTTCTATATTATCAGTTAGAGTGAATTTATATAATTCTGCTTCTGTTTGTTCAATAAATGATTCTAAATCAATTAATTCCATCATATTGGCATTACTTGTAATTTTATCAAATTGATTTAACGCCATTTAATAAATATATAAAATAATTTAAGATTATATTTAATCAATTTTTTTCTATAATTATTTAATGACAACTACAGGAGCTCCTCCTTCTACTACATCTGCTACATCTGATACACCAGAAACTAATATATATAAATATAATATAATTTTATATAAGAAATGCAACCAAATACTTATGTTACAATATATTCACTCAATTTTCTCTATTATTTTTGTAGGTTTTATTATATATATTTTTTATACAATACTCAAAAATAAACAAACCCTTTAAATTTTATTTTTAAACTTCGTTTTTAAACTTCATTATCTTATGACCATTAGGACAAATATTTTTATGTAATATTAAATACCTTTCAATACATTTTGAGTGATAAAATGCATTGCATGGACAATGAATTTGGGTAGTGTATTCTGTTTTTAATATTTTTTTATTACACACCCAACAACCATTTTCAATTTTAGGAAGCAAAACAATATTTGCAAAAATAGGCAAACTATGTGAATAATTAAATAACATATGATTAATATAATAAGAGGATAATGTGAATATTTCAATAATTGTTTGATATAATCCTAATAGTAAAACTAATACTACGAATATAGTTAGACCTACCATACTAAAAAATTTATAACTATTATGATTATTAATATTATCATTTTCTATCCAGTAAATATAACAATAAAAAATTGATGCAATAAAAAATACCAATGAATTAATTAATAGAATTAGCTGATAATATTTGGTATTTGAAGGATAATAATTTGGATAATAATATAAATTTAAATTATTTTTAATTTCAAAATATAAATCATTAAATAGAATATAATTATAAATTGCAGTTGATAAACTTATACTAATTAACATTAAATTAGAAATACTTAATGTTAATTCTATACTGTAAAATTGAAACATATTAATTATTGATAATACAACAATTAATACTGAATTATTTCTAATTGAAGTCATTTAATATATACTTAATATAATTATATATTAAATGATTTTATTTATCAATTTTTTTATACCTATTATAACTGCCAGTCTAGGTCAGCTTGTTTAGATAATAATTCCATAGTGCAAAAAGTTCCACTATGTAATAAAATTGCTCTTGCTGCTGCAAATGAAAAACCTTTATAAAATTGTCTAAAACCTCCTGTCATATATATTTTTTTAATTAAAGTACTAATATTAATATTAGCACTAACATTATTAGTATTTTGACTTTGAATTATAGTTTTAATTCTATCTTGAGGATAAATAAATACCCAAGCAGTTATACCACTCAAACCGCCAAATATAAAACTAGAAGAAATATCAATTGACTTGTTGCTATAAAATTTATTTTTTAATCCTTCATATGTTGAAAAATAAATCGCAAACCCTGGGATTTCACGAGTAAAAGTTGCCGACAGACCCTTAAATATAAACGAAGGTTTCAAACAATCAGATAATATAATTTTTTGATTTGTTTGTTTCATAATTTTAATTCTCTCATACGGAGACACAATCATAGATGCAATAAAACCAGATAAAGCACCACTTAATGGAGTGTTATTTGTAACATTTTTAAAATAATTATAAGTTCCAAAAACCAATGCTTTTTCAATACCAACGCCACATAATGGCGACATAATACCTTTGTATAAGTTAGAAATATTATATTTATAACTATTGTTAATTATTTTTTTTTGTGTTTGATAATGTGTTTTAATAGAATCAACTGGATGAGAAATTATAATACCAACCATTCCACTTATACATCCTTTAATATAATAATTGTCAATCATTATATTGTAATATTATTAAACATTTATATTACTTTTGAATGCAGTATTATATAATAAAAGTCCAATAGAAATATTTAATTTAAATTTAAAATATAAATATTATTATATTATGTTACAAATTTCACTTAATGATATTACAAAATATAATATTATGTCTGTCTTCTCAAAATTTATGATTCAAAGCGGATCATTCTCATTTATAATAGGTACAACTATTGGTTTTGGTGCTACTAATATAGTAAAAGCTTTTAAAACACAAATATTAGATAATTATGTATTTAAATCTTTTAATTTGAAAGATAATGGTCTTATTAATTTTACATCAACAATAATGGAATTTATCATTTTAGTTTATATGTTATATTTATTATATAATTATTTATTTCCAGATATTTATAAATTATCTGTTCAAAAATCTGAAGATGAAAAACAATGGAAAAATGGAGTATTAACTGCATTGAATGATATAAATAAAAAACTAACCAAATCTTAATGCTTTTATAAAATTTACGTTTATGATTATCATATTTATATTTTTATATAAATATGATAACAGAAAGTTTAAAAGTTCTATCTATATTTATTTTTATATTAATTTTTTTTATTAATTCATGTTTATTAATATTACCTTCATCTTTAATTGGAAAATCAAAATATGGTTATAAATTAGCTCGTGATTTGATTCAACAACATTTAGATTTTTTTTACAATTATGGATTAAATTCAAAAATTAAATATAGCGGTAGTGTTAAATTTACTGATAAGATTGATGTATTAGTATGTAATCATGTTAATACTTTCGACTTTGCAATTTATTTATCTATATTAAAACAATTTTGTAATAAAGAAGTTTATTTTATATGCAGAAATAATCTAAAATACATACCAATATTTGGATTTTACTTAAAATTTTATAATTTTATTAAAATTAATAAGAACTTAGAATCAGATAGAGATATATTAATAAATCTTATAAATAAAATAGATTCAGGTATAATAGTTATTATGCCAGAAGGAACTAGATTTACAGAAGAAAATTATAAAAAATCTAAAGAATATAGTAATACTAATAATTTAACTGAATTTAAAAATTTATTATATCCAAAAATTAAAGGCTTACATATTATATGTGACATATTAAATAAAAATAATAAATTAGGAAATATTATTGATTTCACAATTAAAGTTGATAATATGTTTTTGAAAAAATGCCATATAAATGAAATTATTACAAATAATCTTGGAGATTCGTCTGTTGTTATTAATAATTATAAAATAAAACACATTGATAATTATGAATTATTTAAACAATTTTTCATAAAAAAATGGATAATTAAAGATAAAATTTTAAATAATACAGCAACTTATAAATTTAAAAATATATACCCATCTATCCCATTCTATAAAATATATTTACTTATTATTCTTACTTTAAATTTTATAAATATAATTAAAAATTCTAGTTATTTATTAATACCTGCTGCAATTATTATAATGTATGTAATTATTAAACTTAGTAATTAATTTGGGTAACTTGTAACAACCAAAGGTTATAATACTGCGTATTTGAATTGCAAATAATCCGAAGGATATAAGATGTTAGCGATAATTATAACCTTTGGTTATAATAACACATAACACATTTATTCTTGTTCAGGAGCTTCTTCACTTATATGCTGGAATCTTTTTGTGATTGGTATGAAATTTATAAATGTTTTTTGTAATTTATCATTATCTTTGAATGTTAATTTTACAAATATATTTTTATCTTCTTTTAATTTAATCATAATTTGTGGTATTTCACCATCTTGTTTAATAATTTGTCCTTTGAAATGAAACATATTATCTCCCCATATTTCAACATCTATTGTTAATAATAAATAATTTTTAAAATATTGTGTAGGCATATTAATAGCTAAAAAATTAGAAATTGTATTTATTTTTTTCTTTTTTCTTTCTAATGTTTTCTCATCAATAATTTCTGTATATTCAGTTACTTTTCTTTGTGTAAAAAAATAATCAATATTATTTTCTATTGAATTAATATTGTTAATTTGATTTAACCAATCTGACTGATTATCGTGGTTTAAATATGACATTAATTATTAATTAAATTATTCTTTAATTGGCTAACTAAAATAATAAGATATATTTTACACTAAACGGTTGAGAAATAATCTTATTAATTTTTTACGTGAAAAAACCTAGTAATATAAATTAAATAATTCTTCAATATTAAGTCTTGTTGATAATTCTCTCATTTCTTCTTTTGGTATAATTCTCTTCGATACTATTAATTCAACAAATGACATTTTATAGTCAATTGTTGATAAACTATTTTCTATCTCAAAATGTAGTTCAAAAGGCTCCTGTCCAACATTACAATTTTTAAAATATTTATAGATATTAATTAAAAAATTAACATCCATTAATTTTTTATAATCAACATCTCCTATTTTAATACCATCTACACGTGAAAGTTCATTTGACCATATATGTGTTTGTTTTGTATTTATTATTAATCTTGGATTTTTACAAAGCATTAATCTTAAAAACCCATATGTATAAGTACCATAAACTGCTATTTTATTATTACCAATCAAAAATCTTAAAGTATCAAGAAAAGTATAATAATGCATAGAATAATATAACTGATTACTTTTTAATGACTGAACTTCAGACATTTTTAACATACATTTAAGTGATTTTATATTTATTCTATTTTTCAATATAATAATAGTAATTGCTTTGACGTCTTAATAAAAATATAACTTAAGTTATATTTTTATGACGTCAATGTTTTTCAATTTTTATAGGATTAAGAATTATAATAACAACCTATGGTTCGTCATTGCTTTGACGTATTAAGACGTCAATGTTTTTCAATTTTTATTATTCGAAGAATAAAAATATTGATATTTATAATCTTATAATATTAATCTTTGGTAATATAATGGAATTAACAATTTATACTGATGGTGCTTGCACAAATAATCAAAACAAAAATATTCGCAAAGGTGGTTATGGTGTGTTTTTTGGTGATAATGATATTAGAAATTGTTCAATTAAATTAACTGGTGATAAAATAACAAATCAAGTTGCAGAATTATCTGCTGTTTTATATGCTATTGAAAAAGGTTTAGAAAATGGAACAAAGATTCTTAATATAATAACAGATTCATTATATATTATTAATAGTATTACTATTTGGTGCAAAGGTTGGGAAAAGAAAGGATGGAAAAAAGCAGATGGTGGGAATGTCGAAAACTTAGAATTAATTCAAAAAATATATAATTATTATACAACAGAAGGAATTAATATTAAGTTTTTTCATATTAGGTCCCATCAAAATGAACCACCAAAAGACTCACCTAGATACAATAATTGGTATGGTAATATGATGGCAGATAAATTGGCAACAGATGCAGCTAATTAATATTCTTCTGGATTAATTTATTAATACTATCAAATAAATCTACATAATTATTAACAATTTCTGTTAAGATATCTTTAATATTTTCATTTTTATTTAATTCATAATGGAAAACAATTTTTTTATCAAGTAAATGAGGAGCATTATAACCTGCAAATTTTACTAATTTATGATTCTGTAAGCCTTCTGAAATTAAATTACCTAATGTATGGTCACCGTCATTAAGCTGTAATTTACCATTAATATCTTCTTTATCTGGAATTAATATTAAAAAATTAGTCAGCATCATTTTAATATTATCAAATGCATATTGGAAAATTTTTTTTTCATTTAATTGTCCTCTTGATTCAATATATACATCATAATCCTCTTCACTATTCATTTTATAAGAAAAAATGGATACAGGTGAAAAAATACTATTTTTTTCTTCAATTCCTAATTCAGTAATTGCAGACATTTTAAATTTTTGTTTTGGTTGTAATTTAATAATAGGAATATTACTACTATAAGGAGAACTAATTTGTTTTTCAGAATAATAAAACTTACAATCATTAGTTCCTACAGTAACAATTTCATCTGTATTATTGAAATAATCAAGATACATAGTTAATTGTTTTAATGAACTACTATTAATATTAATATCATTATTAATATCCAATTCATCTAATTCTAAATCTTCGGTTTCTTTCATAACTGTTTTAGATGGAGTAAATATAGGATTATCAGAATATATTCCATATACTGGCATATTTTTAATTCTATTTCTCATATAATTATTATTAAATATACTAGTATTTTCTGAAATAGTTATTTTATTAAAGACATAAATAGGAATATTTGTTAAAATTACACGACGAAATGTATTTATAATTGTATGATTTACTCCTTTAATATTAAATTCCAAACGAGAATTCATTTGGTCTTTATCCCATGAAATTTGTTTGATAATTACTTTGCTCATTATTAATATATATTGTAAATCTTTTTATATTAATAATATCAATTTTTCTAATTATTAAATCAAAGATTTAATAATTAGAAAGTTAATAGGGAGAGTTATGATTACTTCGTAATCATAACGCCCTATCAATTTTTATTTGTGAGATTTATTTTCCAAAAGAAAACAAATCTTACCACAAATAACTTTTGATTGAAATAGAAATGAAAAATCATAGATTTTTCTTTCTTTCAATCAATTTTTATTTGCGCTGCGCGCGAACATTATTAGTTTAATAATTTTAAATTTATAATTATAATTAAATAAATGATTATTAGAAATATAATCGGATTATTAATAATTAAACTATTATTAATATTTAATATGGTTAATCCATTATTATTTTGTTCTTATTTTATGGGAGATACAGAAAGAGAAATAAATAGTGTATTTGATTTCAAATTCGATGTGTGTTCATTTATTTATACAAAATTGTTAAAATCAAATATTTATTATAAAGGAAATTATAATAGTGTTAATAATAAGGTAGATATATTTATTGCAAATCACTTAATATATTATGATTTTATGCCATACATTACAATTATTAGACAGTTTGATAACAGACCTATTTATTTTATTACAATGGAATATTTAATGAAAGTTCCTGGATTAGGAATATTAGCAACAAACCATATTTTGTTAGATTATAATAAAAATGATAATTTTAGAGAAAATTGTATGAGAGCAATAAAAAATATAGATGATGGTATTATAATTATTATGCCAGAAGGTCATCTTAGAAGACCTATTCATATTCAGGAATCAAACAAGTTTTGTAAAGAAAATAATTATCCTTTATTAAAACACACTTGTTTTCCCAAAATAAAAGGACTTTATACTATTATTGAAATTCTTAAAGAACAGAATAAATTAGGTAATATATTAGATTTTACAATTTATATGGAACATTTTAAACCAGAAAATACTGATAAAGAAATTATTAAAACATTTATAAATAATAAACTTGGTGATACATTTATTAATATTAATGTTCATCAATTAAATGAATCTTTTATTAATAATTATGATAATTTCAAAAAATGGTTTATTCCTTTATGGTATAAAAAAGAAGAAGAATTAGATTATATTATTAATACTAATATTAATAATAAATCTAAATTAGTTAATGAATATAAATTATATGAATACAAATTAAAATCAAAATTTATTATTTATTTTATTATTACATTTTTAATCTTATTATTTTTTATTAATAATACTAATTGGATTTATATTCCTATAGCTATTATATCATCAGTAATATTTGCAGATTTAAGTTATAATAGAATTAAACATATTAAATAAAATTAATCAAATATATTTTGATTATTTTCACGCATATAATTTATTAATCTTGATATAGATGATTGCATAGATGGAATAAAAATATTAGATTTATTCAAAAAATAAATATCTATTAATGTATTTAATATTAATATGTATTTATTATCATTATTATAATGAATTGGCTTACCATTTGCATTTATAGGTTTTGTATATTGATAAATAGTATGATTAGGAAATGCTTTTTTTAATTGTTCATATGCTTTATAATCATCTGTTGCCAAATATATTTTAGTATAATTTGAATATTTTCTAATTTCTATTATTAATTGATCTATATTATTTTTAATATCTGTATTTCTAAAATGAACTCCTAAATAATTTTCTATGTTTGAATGTTCTTTTATAATATTTATTATATTCTCTTTAACTTTTATAAATCTAACTAATCCTGGATAACTATTACAACCAGGGCCTGCATACATTTTAACTTGTTGATGGTTAGGATAGCCATCTAGTGATACCCTTAATCTAATATTATTTAATAAATAAATATGAGTATTATTATTTAGCCCTCTATCAACTTCTATATTTGGATAATCACGAATAGTATTCATATTTAATCTATTAAATTTTACATTTGGTTCTATACAATCATAATTTTCACTATATTGTAATCCATTTGTATTACGTAATTCAAAAAAATCACTTAAATAATGATTATAACATTTATGACTTTTAACATCTATTATCAATTTATGATTATTTTTTATTGACCATAATATACAATGCACTAAACCACATAACATATGAATTAAGCCTCCTGTTCCCTTATAAATGCAATATTTCATTTTATTATTAATAATAATAAAATAAAAAATATTCAACGATATAATATTAATCTTTACTAAATGTTGGTAAATCTTCGGGCATAATCTCTGGAAAGAGTTTTGTCGTATAAATTGCTGCTAGTTTGTAATAAACCTTCTCACACTTGTATAGTGTTGTTACAAATTTAATAACATTCTCATCAGTTTTCTTAATACGTGTCCAGTTAAGCATTAATTTACGGCAGCGAATAAAACTTTCAAATGTTGAAATATCAATTGTCTTAATAAAATTATATACATCTTTCATTTTTAGAAAATTTTCATTTTCTTGAGATTTTGCTTTGTTACTAAAGAATACACCACGAAGATGAAACATCATATCCTTATATTCACGGGGAAGAATTTTATACAAGTCTTTATTATTATGATTTCCATTATCATTCCACAGTAAATAAAATAGTTTATGGAGTTCAGATGTAATTACCTTAAATAAAGCATCAATCATACCCATTGTATCAAATGATTCGGTTGTATTCATGGGATTTACAATCTTCTTAAATACACTCTTATTATCATTGGTAAAGAAATTCTTTAATGAATTATTTTGATATAATGTTATAAATCCACGAAACATATTCTTATCACTACCAATTGACTTGTGAAATTTATACGAAGCTGATTGCAGTTTTAATACCTGATTATTCACTTTAATTACTAAACCTTCAATGTCTGGAGATTGCATCACATTATCATCTGATAATTTTGAAATAAATTTTTGTGCTGTTTCTTCGTCAATAATTGTTGGTAAAATAATACTTTCTGATGCAAAACTACTATCAACATCTGTTGGTTTAACCTCTTCTTGAGTTGATTGAGTGCGAGCAAAAATAAAGCACAGTTTCTTGTAGTCTTTACCAAACATAGATTCATAATCAACAATATTTTCATTTTTGTGGTGAATAAGAACAAAATGGTATGTGTATTCGGGATTAAGTTGAGAACAGAATTCATTGATTGTTTTATTATCTTGGCTTAATACTTCCATAAACATTTTAAATTGACCACCAGATTCATCAGTATTAATTTCTGTATTTGCACTGGAGATTTTAAGAATATTCTTACGGGAAGCAAGAAACCATTCATTATTATGATTAAATACACTCATAAATGAACCTTCGTAACAAACATAGGTTGTCTTTTCTTTGTCCTTATTACGGTAAAGAAATTGAATAGCATCTGTATTATAAAGAGGTGTATTACATGTATAGCATAAAACATTATATTTATCATCCATAATAACTGAACGAGATGCAGACTCAAGAGTAGTCTTGTGCTTACTATCATATTTATTGTAATAAATCGTCATGCCAGGATATTCCTTGGTCATAATATTGTAATTTTGATATAAATATTTATTAACATTATCAGTATTCTTAAGATTCTTAATATAATGAGAGAGTATGTATTGAGGGGTTACCATTTATAATTATATATAAATTAATCTTTATATATAAATAAACCAGTTAGTTTTTAGACATTTGGATAAGTATTGATTGTGTATTTTTATTATCTTCCAGGTGATGCACGTAATACAGGTGGAACATTTACTATTTTTTTATCAGAACCAGAAACAATAGTAGTACCAGCTGTAGGACTTGGACCCATTATTGCGTAACCTTGTGCATCATTACCAGTTGGACCAACATTAACATATGTAGGAGGAGGAGTACCGCCATATTGTGCATAGATTTCGTTTTTGAGGAGAGCATATTTGTGTTTATATTTATAATATAAATATTTATATGTTTTATAGGTTTTATCTGACATTATATATATTACTGACATAAAAAAAATAATTGGAAATCATAATAAATTTCATCTATTCTATGCGCAACTTCAAAAAATATATCTATATCTAAATCATTAAAATCATTTCCTTCTAATCTATTACGATATAATGCATATTCATAAAATTGACTATCTTTATATTTTTTATTTTTATAATCTACTCTAATAACTACATAAGAATGTTCAAAATAAAACGATAATCTAAAAATACAATTATCTGATTCGTGTTGTTTTGTTAATTCTGGTTTATTTTTTAAATGTTTTATATATAAATTATATTCGTCTTCATAAATTGGCTTGTCTTCTAATTCTAATATATAATTATCAAATTGTTTTATAAATGTTAATATTTCTTGATCAGCAATGAAATGCACTGTTTTTTTTGTTAATGTAAAACTATCATATGTATTTTTATTATAACCAAATAGATAGAATTCAACAACATCATATTCTTCATCCAAATAAACATTCAAATAAAAATAAATAACTTTTATTTTTATTTGATTATTTTCATATTTACCATAAAATATTTCTCTTATATTTTCTCTTTTATTACGTCTGCTAAATTCAGTATATCCATCTTCCCTTATAGTTGGATAACAACACCAACTTAGTGGTCTCATTATACCTTTGTTATAATCTGGGTTATAGGTTTCTATAAAATTCGAAAAGAAATCAGGAGTAATCATTTATTATATTAATTATATAATTATTTTTAATATTTTCAATTTTTATGGGTAATTGCATTTCAATAACTGTTAATATTCGCAAAGTGAATTAGTAATAAATATCCTTCATGTTTAAGGCCAAATCATTTTATTGAGGTCCTCGTGATACTGTTGGTACCTGTGATGATGGTGATGCACGTAATACAGGTGGTTTATTTGAAGCAGCTATTGCAGCAGCTTGAGCGGCAGTTGGAGGCGCTCCAGGCATATTAGTGTCATAAGCTAAATTTTTACTAGGATCGATTACTGTTGGTGGAGGATTACCACCATATTGTGCATAGATTTCGTTTTTGAGAAGAGCATATTTGTGTTTATATTTTAAATATTTTTTATAGTATTTTTCTGACATTATATATTATACATAGAAAATTTTATTAAAAAAATATTTATATATCATCTATATCAATATCACTTGAATCTGCTTCAGACTCATTATGATCATGATCATTATTATCATTAATATTATTATTATTAATAATTTGAATTTCTGGAAATTCATAATCATTTATATGTCCATAAGCAACAATATTAAAAGATTCATTTGAATCTTCAGAATTATATTTATCACAAAGAATAATCATATCTGTTTTATCAATACACGCAGGTTTTGATAAATCCAGAGAAACATATTCATTATTAATATTATTAATTTTAGCATCAAGTGAATTAGTTCCAATAATAACAATCATACTTTGATTTTTATGTGGATACCATTCATGAGAACCAAAATTAACACGGTCATACTTAATAGTAACATTATAATAAACTTCAGGCAAGAAACCCTTTAGTCCAATTACATTACCAATCATATTGTCATTCTTACAATAAAATGCATCAATGTCGGTTCCAATTCCAATTAGTCCCCCTGGATTAATAATATCTAATTCTGTTGTTTCAGACTTTAGACTATTAATTGTAGTTATATGTGGTTTATGAGACAAAGAACCGTCTGGCTTACGACCAACTATACCTGGACGAATCTCAATAGTGTCTCCAACTTTAAATTTACCACTAATTAAACTACCGCCTAATACACCACCTTGAATATCATTATAATCAATATTAACTTTATTAATATCAAAAGAACGCGAAATTAAAAATAATGGATTTGAATTAATTTTATGACTTATGTCTGGTCCCATATATTTCATAATATTTTCTAATAACAAATCAACACCAATCCCATGATTCATACAAACAGGAATAATTGCTTTTGGTTCAATATCATATTTTTTTAATAATTCAACTAATTCACTAAATCTTTTTTGTGCGATTGGTTTTTTTACTAAATCTAATTTATTTAATAATACAATAATATTCTTTAATCCAGACATTTTAATAGCCATAATATGTTGAATTAATTGAGGTTTAGTATCTAATGGTTCAGCGGCAGAAACAACCAAAATAATACCATCCATCAATTTAATACAACTCATCATAGTTACGATTAATTGATAATGTCCAGGACAATCAATAAATGATATATGATGAACTAATTCATCATTAGAACCCTGATTATTATATTTACCTTCTGATTTATAGATTTTTAAATTAGCATATCCTGGCTTAATAGTAATATTACGCTTTAATTCATTACTATGCCGCTGGGTTTTTACACCAGTTAAACTATATACAGTGGTTGATTTGCCATCAGACACACTGCCTAACATACCAATATTGACAATAGGTTGATTTTCCATTAATATATTAATTATTATTCTTTTTAATTAATTTAATCAATTTTTATGGCTTTATGAAATTTTTATGGGAGCGCGAAGCGCTGGAAAAATAAAATCAATATTATAGTAATAATGCGCTCAAGAGAGTATAAAAATAATTTATATTTAGATGATTATTCTAATGAAGATAATATTGATTTACCAGAATTAATTCAATATAAAAAAACAAAACAAATAGAAAATGAACCTAAACCTAGTATTGATTTAAAACCAGAGATTAATTCAAAAGGAGAAAAAGTTGTTGTTTTTAGTATTAATATCCCAATAAAAAATAAAAAAAATTTATTAAAAATCGATATACTTATTAATGATAATATGTATAAAGATATAGGAAAACATTTTTCATAATATTAACAAAAGTTAAAATATTTAAAATATTAATATAATTATATTAATATTATGAATAACAAATTACCTAAAAAAGAATATAAATTATTAAAAAAACAAGCGCAATTTATATCCAATGAATTAATTTTTTTAAAAGAATATATTCAAGATATGTCTAATAATTTAATTAATTTACATAAACTTAAAATTTATGAAAATGTAAATTGTGGTTATAGTGTATATTTTAATGAATTAATTAAAATAAAATCAAGTATTGAACATATTCCTGATATAATTAATGTTAATTATATTAAAACCAAATATAAATCAATTGATGAGATTATTAATATTATCAATGAAGTAAAAAATAATTTAATATATTTATCTTATAAAATCTCTCCTAGTGATATTAGAAATATTTTTTATTTATTTTTAGGTCCATTTTGGTATTCACTGTTTAATAAAGATGATTATAATAGTTTAAGTTTATTCGGTAGATTGTTTAATCCTACAAATGTATGTGATTCATTTTATCATAGTAATATAAATATTTCAACTGTTAATTTATTCCCAAAGAGAAATCCATTAAATCCAGAATCATTAAATACATTAGTAGATGACAATATAAAAACAACATCAATTGTTTTAAATGATATGAATTCATTTCCCCAATTTATAAGAACATTAACTGAATTTATTAATATGGAAAAACTAACTATGTCTAATGAAAGAAATAATAGTTTTGATTTTGATAAATTAAAAGATAATTTTAAAAATTCTAATATTATTTTCACAAAAACACTTAATAATTCTTCGATGATTGAGGAAAAGAATGGAATCACAATTGTATTTAAATTTAATATTCATAATGGAACTCTTACTAAATATATTGCATTACAAGGTATTGTTAAAGATGATATGATTGATATTTATAAAACCAACAATATTATTAGTAAAAAATATGAATCAATTAAAAAATATATTAATTCTATAGTTTCTACAATACCAAAACAATTTATTGATAATTTTTTAATGACATTGAATATAAGAGACATTTTATTAAATAATAATGAAGAGATTAACAAAATACTTTCAAAAAGATATAATGATTTAACTAATTTTAAAACATTACAATTAGGTCAATTAATTAGTGAATATTTATTTTCTAGTAAATATAGAAAATATGAAATATTATTGTGTTTTTTAAGTAGTGAAGAATATGATAGAAAACTTGCTTATTTATTATATGATGTTCTTAAAATGAAAGATAAAAAAGATATTTCCAATGA